>JAEEGL012096831.1_pt1 | contig 76465 bp, 80 predicted proteins | sample 9134231 | NCBI WGS metagenome assembly JAEEGL01 (sample SAMN16246548, study PRJNA631951) | gut metagenome | biome: gut microbiome; feature: rumen; material: fiber-attached | host: Bos | place: Iran: Karaj | collected 2018-10 | reverse complement strand
TACAATTATCTTTTATATTATCTATAGAAACATTATCAAATAAATTCTTAATCATTTCTATTTGATTATTCTTAGATAAACATATAATTACTTTACTTCTTAATACTTCTTTTTTAACAAAATCACTAAATAAATCATAATTACCATTAAATTTCATTATAGGTTTAGAATTATAACTTATAGCTCCCTGTTTATTAGCTAAAGTTTCAATATAAATATATTGTTTAGGATTTATTTCTTCATATTCAAACATATATTTATAATCTTTATCTATATCTTTAGAATCTTTATAATCTACGATATCATTACATATCTTTTTATAACCATTTAATATTTGATTATTATCTATATAAAATACCATTGGATTATCTAAATAATCATATATAGAAGATTTATCTTCCGATAATACTTCTTTAAATGGTAATACATTATAACTATCTACTTCATTAATAGATAATTGTGTATCTTCATTAAATACTCTTATTGAATCTATTTCATCACCAAAAAACTCTAATCTAATTGGATGATCACTTTCTATTGGAAATATATCTATAATAAATCCTCTTACTGAATATTCACCAGTTGCACTAACTAAAGAATCTCTAGTATAACCAAATTCATCTAATAAATTTAATAATACTTCCCTATTTATTTCTTTATTTTTCTTTAAAGATATTATTAATTTATCTCTATCCTTAATAGATGGTAAATATCTTAAATAACCCATTAAATTAGTTACTATTATTACTTTTTGATCTACTTTAATTCTTTCTAAAGTATTTAATCTTGTTACTTTTAAATCTGGAGATATAGCTAAGGCTACACTAGATAAAAAATCATCCATAGGAAAAAGACATACATCTTCCGTGTATGTTTTTAATTTCTGAAATATTTTATTAGCATCATATAAAGAATTAGTAACTACTAATACATTATCATCATGTTGTTTAAAATATTCCATAAAATATAGAATATTCAACTCATCTGTTAAACCACATACAGTTGAATTATTCTCAAATTTAAATAGATTAGAAAGAAAATCCATTTAATATCACCCTAATTATACTTATTCATTAAATCTTGGATATGATCATAATCAAAATTACTAATTATATCTATAATACTATCTAAATTATCATCAATAGCCTTCATATCACTTTTACTTAAATTACCTAAGACATAATCTTTAGTATCCATACCTTTATCATGTCCTACACCCACTTTTACACGTGCAAAAGCATCCGTATGTAAGTGACTAATAATATCTTTGATACCATTATGTCCTCCGGCACTACTATTAATCTTTATACGGAATGTACCAATAGGTAAATCTATATCATCTTGGATAACTAATAAATCTTTATAATCTAATTTATAAAAATTCATAAATGATGATACTACTCCACCTGATAAATTCATATAAGATAATGGTTTAACAAATACATATTTTTCTCCATTAACTTTACCTTCATAATAAAAGGCATTAAATTTAGTACTCCATTTAACTTTACCTAATATCGAATCTAATACATAAAATCCTACATTATGTCTAGTCTTCTCATATTCTCTACCAGGATTACCTAAACCAACGATTAACTTCATATTACATCACCCCAAATATTCCCTTATAACTTTTCTTATCACCTAAATAAATAGGTTCATTCATTTTAACATAATTTTCACCATTGTAAATACTTTCAATTAAAACTAATGAACACTTAGCATTTGGTTTATCATATACTGTTTGTATCTTTTTAATACCAAAATTATATTTATTTAAAGTAATAATTATATCTGCGATTCTTTCTGGTCTATGAACCATATAAAAATAACCTTTATTTTTAATACATTTAGACGCACATTTAATTGTATCTTCTAAATCCAATTTTATTTCATGTCTTGCTATAGCTTTAACATTATTATCATTAATTAATTCTTCATTATCTACTTTAAAATATGGTGGATTACATACAATCACATCATATTCTAAATTGTTCAAAACTGCAAAGTTTTTAACATCTTCTTTAATTAACTTAATATTATTTATATGATTATACTCTATTGATTCTTTAGCTAATTCATATATTTCATCTTGTAATTCCACCGCAGTTATTTCTATTTTATTACCATATTTCTTTTGTAATATCATAGCTACTGCCGCATTACCCGTACACATATCTAATATATTTTTATCTCCCTTATGTAATTGAGCAAATTCTGCAAGTAATACCGAATCTAAACTAAATTTAAAATAATCACTATCCTGATATATCATATAATCATAATCAAATAAATCATTTAATTGTTTAGACATCAAAATCAAATCTTTCTTCGCCTATTTCTACTGTATATCTCTTTTTTAAGATATCTAAAGCTACTACTTTACCTTCGCCATTAGGTGTTTTAACTATTTCACCCATTCTCGGTAAATCTTTTCTATGTTCTGTATATACATCATCTTCATAAGCTAAACAACATAATAATCTTCCACAAACACCATTAATTTTTGTTGGATTTAATGCAATATTTTGATTTTTAGCCATATTAATACTTATTGTATCAATACCCGTTAAGAATTTTGAACAACATAATTCTCTACCACATTGTCCTAATCCCCCACACTCTTTAGCTTTATCTCTAACACCCATTTGATGTAATTCAATACGTGTTCTATATTTAGCAGCTAAATCTTTAACAAAATTACGAAAATCTACACGATCATCTGCTATAAAATTAAACATTAATTGTTTTCTATCTAATGTATATATAGCCTCTACAAAATTCATATCTAAACCTTGTTCATTAGCTAAATTTTTAGCAAAATCTAATGCTTGTTTAGCATCTTTTAAGTTCTTATGAAAAGTATTTGTATCTTCATCTGTAGCTTTTCTTAATACTGATTTAAGTTTATTAATATCTATTTTATCTAAATTAGTAATATCATTGTTTATAACTCTAGCATATTGATTTCCCTTTTCAGTATCTACAACTACATAGTCATTATTTTCTAATTCAATATCATTATAACTAAAGAAATATAATTTCCCAGTACTCTTGAATCTTACACCACATACCTTCATAAAATCACTCCCATCTAATAATAAAATTATTTATAAATAAATCTCTATTTAAATTTAATTGAAAATCATTGATGCTATTATCTAATAATTTTATTCTTTTTACAACTAAATTTATATCATTTACTAAAACATAATTATTTATTTCTTTCATATATTCATTATCATTATATAAATTATGACAAATATTTTCGTATTTTATTAAATATATTTTATATATTACTTTAAAAATATTTAATATTTCATTTCTATCCATTTTACTAATTTCTTTAGCATCTTTCATTAAAACAAATTTCGGTTCAACGTTTAATTTAGATATAAATTCTAATGCTTTTTTATAATAATTATCATATTCTTTTTGCGTAATATTTAATAAATCTAATATCGTATCTCCATCATATTTAAAATGATAATATTCACATCTACTTCTTATTGTTGATAATATATTTTTAGGTTTTTCACTAATTAAAAAACCAATAATATTACCTTCAGGTTCCTCTAAAAACTTTAATAATTTATTTGCCGCTGATTCATTCATTTTATCAGCTCCAACAATAATATAAATACTATATTTAGATATTAAAGGTTTCTTAGAAAATACATCAATTATATCTAATATTTGATCTGTTTTAATATCTCTACCCTCAATAGAATCTTTACTTAATGGTCTTACAATAATTAAATCAGGATTATTTTCACTATCAATTAAATTACATATTTGACAAGGTTCTTCTTCCTCACAATTATGTTCACAATTAATGTATTTGCATATATATTTAATATCGTTTAAACATCTATCTATATTATTTGTCTCAACCAAAAAAGCATGAGAGTTATTTCCCTCACGAAATGAATTTAATATTAAATTAATATTATTACTCTCAGCCATAATCATCACCAATATATTAGAGTTTATATTTCTTTTCTATCTAGTAATGCTCTATCTAAAGTCATTGAATCTAAATAATCAATATCTACTCCTATAGGTATACCATAAGATAAACGTGTTACTGTTACATCTTTACCTTCAAGTATTTTCTTAATATATAAAGTGGTAGTTTCTCCTTCAACTGATGGTTTTAAAGCTACTATAATTTCTACTGGTCCATCACATTTATTAACACGATCAACTAATGATGAAATATTAATATCTTCTGGATAAATACCATCTATCGGAGATATTAAACCATCTAATACATGATATTTACCATCAAATACTCCACTCTTTTCAAACATAAAAACACTTTTATAATCTTCAACAACACATAAAACGTTATCTTTTCTATTTTCATTTTCACAAATTAAACATTTATCTGAATCTGTTAAATGACCACATACACTACATTTATGTATATTTTTCTTACATTCTGATACACTCTTAACAAAATTAGCTATATCTTCATCAGATAAATCTAATAAAGAAAAAGCAAATCTTTCAGCACTCTTTTCTCCAATACCTGGTAACTTACGAAAAGATTCAATTGCATCTTTCAATACTGTTGGATACATATTACATCAATCCGCCTAATTTTTTACCATATACGCCCATTTTATCTTCAATTTCTTTTTCAATTTTACTGATGCCATCATTAACAGCAATCTTTATCATATCTTCAAGAATTTCAACATCTTCTGGATCTAGACTTCCTTCAACTTTAATCTTAACAGATTTAATCTTCTTAGAACCATATAGAGTAACTTCAACTAATTCAGATTCACCAACAAAAGTTGAATTTTGAATTTCTTCTTGTTTTTTTTCCATTTCTTTTTGTAATTTTTGTACTTGAGCTAACATATTCATGTTCATATTATCATTCTCCTTTATTCTATATTAATATTATTTCCAAACAAATTTTCAGCTTCTTTAATTGAATTATTTGAATCATTTATAAATTCACTATCATCAATTAATTCATATTTTTTATTTTTATCATAATTAGCCATTTCTGTTTTCCAATCGGCTTTAGTAATAAATATTAATTTATAATTTAAATTAAATTTACTATTAAATGCCATTTCTATATCATGTAATTTAGAATTACTAACTAATTTATTACTATTTGTATTAGTAATTAAAATAGCATTTTTATCTGAAGCAACAACTGGTTCACTATTCTTTAATATATTAATAAATTCTATTTTATTTTCTTTATTAACAAATTCTTTAAATTCATTCCACTTATCTATAAAATCAATTTTAAATTGTTTACTAGCACCGGTAAATGCATTATTTATTCTTATATCTATAAATTCTTTAGAAACATTATAATAATCATTTCCCGGTTTTTTAACAATTAATTTTTCAACATTTATATTGCCATTAGTATTTGAAATTATTTCCTGGGAAATAATTTTATTAACTTCCCTATTTGATATTTTATTATCTTCATCATTAATAAATGAAATCATTTCTAATTCAAATAATAGGAAACCATTTGAATAACCATTAATTCTATTTAATAAATCATTTAATGACGTAATTATTTTCTTTAAATGATTAAAAGCATTACTACCTACATTTTTACGTTTCATATTAACGGCTTTTTCAATAAAATTATCTAATATTTTATCAATAAATATTCTTATATCAATTCCACTCTTTTTTATTTCAGAAATAATACTCATTAGACCATCAATATCATTCTTTAAAATATAAGTATATAATTGATCAATTTGAGCATTAGAAACAGTACCATAATTGTTCATAATTACTTCCATAGTAATTTCTTCACAAATTTTAGATAATTGATCAAGAATACTTAAAGCATCACGCATACATCCATCAGATAAATAACTAACTTCCATTAATGCTTCATCAGTATATTTGATACTTTCTAAATCACATACACTCTTTAAATAGTTAAAGATCGCATTTTTATCGATTCTTTGGAAATCAAAACGTTGGCATCTAGATAAAACTGTAACTGGTACTTTTTGAATGTCTGTCGTAGCTAAAATGAATATTACATTATGTGGTGGTTCCTCTAGTGTCTTAAGAAAAGCATTCCAAGCACTAGGAGATAACATATGAACCTCATCTATAATATATATTTTATATTTTGACATTGCCGGAGCTACACCAATGTTCTCAATAATATCACGTATATTCTCTACTCCATTATTACTAGCAGCATCTATTTCAATAATGTCCGGATTTGTTGCAAAATTTAAACAGTTTTCGCAATGACCACAAGATAATCCATTATTTGGTTCAAGACAATTTAAAGCACGAGCAAAGATTTTAGCCGTACTCGTCTTTCCAGTCCCTCTAGGACCAGTAAAAATATAAGCATGTGCAATTTTGTTGTTTATAATTGAATTTCTTAAGATTATTTTAATATGATCTTGTCCAACTAATTCATCAAAATTTTTAGGTCGATATTTTCTGTATAATACCTTGTAGTCCATATAAAAACACCCATAAATATTATACCATAACTATACCCTATCTTTTACAATTTTCTTTAAAAAAAGTACTTAATTTTTCTCTATAATTTTCAGCAATAATATCGGAATTTTCGAATTCTTGCATACGAACTTTTGTACGCTTGAATTGTTTTTTATAATCTAACCTATCTAATAGATAATATACGTTTTCTATATGTGCTTCTTTAATAATAGCTAAGCACATATCACAAGGTTTTAATGTTACATAAAGATCACAATCAGATAATCGCCAGTCACCACGCTCACAACACGCGTTTCTAATTGCCAACGCCTCCGCGTGTGCTGAAGGATCATTCAATAATATCTTAGAATTATGCCCACGACCAATAATAGTTTCACGTGAAACTATAACAGCACCAATAGGTACATCATTAGATTCCAAAGATAATTCAGCTTCTTTTAAAGCTTCTTCAAAATAGATCTTATTCATTTAAACCTCACAAAAAAAGCGCACACTGTTAGAGACTAATATGGCTGCTGGATTCCTCCTCTGACCAGGTTATAGCATAACCGTTGCGCATTTAAATTATAACACAAATTAAATAAAAATCAAATAATCTATATGTTTCACGTGAAACATTAAATAAACAGATATTAAAATTTAGTAATAAAACATAACAAATAGTGAAAAATTGTTAATAATTCAATTCGAATAAATAAATTGTTATAGATGTTTCACGTGAAACTATATGAAAACGAAAACGCAAAAACAATGTTTCACGTGAAACTATAAACATTTGCAGATGATACAAAATAAAGAATAAATATAACGAATACAATAAATAATTAAAAATAAACTAAATATAATATTTCTAATGTTTCACGTGAAACATTAGAAATGGAAATTAATTAATAAAACAAATAATATGCACAATAAAAATAATCAAAAATAGATGATATAAAGATAAAACAAAATAAAATAATATAATGTTTCACGTGAAACATAAAATATTATTTAGTATTTAATAATAATTAAACAAATATATCAAAGGTTTCACGTGAAACTATGAAACTAATAATCTTAAATCTAATAAGAATAAATAAAGATCAATTTAAATAGATATTTAAGAAAATACACACAACTAAACATACAATGTTTCACGTGAAACTATAGAAAACGAATCATAATCCAGTATGTTACACGTGAAACATTATAAAAAGCTATAAATAAAATTATATATTTAATCAGATCAAATATAGTTTCACATGAAACTACAGAATAATCTTTTGATCATAAAATAATTAAGTATAGAATGTTACACGTGAAACTATGAATGATAATAATGTAGTAGGGAACATAAACAAATTCAATGTTATGTTTCACGTGAAACATCATATATTATTCAGTATCTATTAACAATTAAATAAACATATCAAAGGTTTCACGTGAAACTATAGAAAACGAATCATAATTCAGTATGTTACACGTGAAACATATAATATTTATGACGAAGTAGGGGAAATGTATATGAAAACAAGATATGTTTCATGTGAAACTATATAAAATAGAATAAATTAATAGATTATATAAAAAAGAAATAAAATATGTTACACGTGAAACATTAAAGCAATATAAAACATAAAAAAGATTTCAGACTATGTTTCACGTGAAACATCATAAATAGCTATAACTAAAATTATAAATCATATCAGAGCAAATATAGTTTCACGTGAAACTATATAAATTACTAAAAAGAATAATATAAGAATTAATTGTTTATATATAAGAAATAAATATTCAAATATAATTAAAAAGAACTCAATGTTTCACGTGAAACATATAACATATAAAGAATATATAAACAGGGGAATCCAAACCAAAACCAATGTTTCAAGTGAAACTATAAGGATATAATATATATTATATAATATAGTAATTACTACTATTAGTATTACTAATATAGGATAGTTAGCTAGTTGATAAAACATATAACCATTTTCAAATACAGAGTAGGGCAGTCATAGATGATCAATCATGTTTCACGTGAAACATTAACAAGTATAATATCTATACAAAAATTTAATATCTGTTTTAAAAGTAAACTAATTTTAAAAATTGGTAATAAATTGATACAAATATTTAAATTTGTATTATTAAATTATAAATAATTGTTTATAAGTGAGTTTTAATAACAATATTTTACAAATTATTTCCCGGGAAATAATTTTATTAAAATTCAAAAGTTTGTGAAAAATGTTCAAAAGTCAATTTTATCAAAATAAAAAAGGAAGAGAATTTCTTCCTTTTATTCTGTAGTTTCTTCAGTTCCAGCTAGATCTACAATATCTTCATTTAAGAATGTATCTACAACTGTAATAGTTGAAACTTCTTGGTTATCTTTAAGATTAATTATCTTAACTCCTTGTGTAACTCTACCTAATTGGTTGATTGAGCTAACATGAGTTCTAATAACCATACCTTCATTTGTAATAACAATTAAATCTTGATCATCATGAACAATCTTGAATCCAACCATATTACCATTCTTTTCTGTAAGATCTAATGCTTTAACACCTTTACTTCCACGTTTAGTGAATCTATAACCACTTAAGAATGTTTTCTTTCCATAACCTTTATCAGTTATAACAAGTACATTATCTTCTGGATGACAAACTTCCATACCAATACATGTTCCTTCATCCATTTGAATACCTTTAACACCTGAAGCACTTCTTCCCATAGGTCTAATATCTTGTTCATTAAATATAGCCATACGACCAATTGATGATCCAAGAACAACATAATCATTTCCAGATGTAATATGTGCTCCGATTAATTCATCATCTTCACGTAAAGAAATAGCTATTTTACCAGATTGTCTGATACTAACAAATTCTTCAAGTGGGGTTTTCTTTATTAATCCATTCTTCGTAGCTAATACTAAATATTTAATATCATCACTATTAGGTGTAATAGTAACAATTGAATTAATCTTTTCATCCTTATCTATAGCTAATAAGTTAATGATAGGTAATCCTTTAGATTGACGAGAATATAATGGAATTTCGTATCCTCTAACACGATAAACCTTACCCTTACTACTAAAGAATAATACGTCATCATGAGTACTACAATTAATCATAAATTTAACGTAGTCTTCTTCATTGGTTGACATTCCTTTTACACCAACACCACCACGGCTTTGAGCACGATAAGTATCAGATGCAAGTCTCTTAATATATCCTTTTTCAGTTAATGTAATAACAATATTTTCTTCAGGAATTAAAGATTCATCATCAATATAATCAATCGCAGTCATATCAATTTCAGTTCTTCTTTCATCTGAATATTTATTCTTAATTTCTAACATTTCTTGTTTAATAATGTCTAAAACTAACTTTTCAGATCCAAGAATTTGTTTATAATACTCAATATCCTTTAATAATTGATTATATTCTTCTTCAATTTTCTTTCTTTCCATTCCTGTTAATCTTCTTAATCTTAATTCTAAGATCTTATCAACTTGAATGTCAGTAAATCCAAATCTTTCAATTAATGTAGCTTTTGCTTCTTCATCATCTTGAGCACCACGAATAATAGAAATAACTTCATCTAAATTATCTAATGCTTTTAAATATCCTTCTCTAATATGTGCTTCTGCTTCAGCTCCAGCTAAATCATATTTAGTTCTTCTTATAATTACTTCTTTTTGATGATCAATATATTTGGCAATAATTGATTTTAATCCTAAAGTTCTTGGAACTCCATTATCTAACATTAATAAACTAATACCATAATTAACTTGGAAATTAGTATGTTTGTATAAATTGTTCAAAACTACTTGTGGATTAGCATCTCTTTTTAAAGTAATAGTTATTTTAATACCATTTTTTAAATCTGAATGATAATCACTAATACCATCGATAATTTTATTATGTACTAATTCGGCAACTTTATTCTTTAATTCCATTGTATTAACACCATATGGAACTTCAGTAATAATAATTTGACTATGAGTACCTTTATCTTCAATTTCTGCTCTTGATCTAATAGTTATAGATCCTTTACCTGTTGCATAAGCATCTCTAATACCACGATTTCCTAGGATTATACCTCCTGTTGGAAAATCTGGTCCCTTAATACATTTCATTAATCCATCTAATTCAATATCTGGATTATCAATATATGCTACACATCCATCAATAACTTCACCTAAATTATGTGGTGGAATATTTGTAGCCATACCAACAGCAATACCCATTGTTCCATTTACTAATATATTAGGGAATCTTGATGGTAATACTCTAGGTTCCTTCAATGTAAAATCGAAGTTATCATCCATATCTACAGTATTCTTACCAACATCTCTTAATAATTCTTGTGATAATTTAGATAATCTTGATTCAGTGTAACGCATTGCTGCTGCACCATCACCATCAATATTACCAAAATTACCATGACCATCTACTAACAAATATCTTTGGTTAAAATCTTGAGCCATTCTTACCATAGCTTCATATATTGAACTATCTCCATGTGGATGGTAATTACCCATAACATAACCAACAGTAGTTGCTGATTTTCTATGCGGTTTATCATAAGTTAAATGTTGTTCATGCATTGACCATAATATACGTCTATTAACTGGTTTTAAACCATCTCTTAAATCAGGTAATGCTCTTGATGTAATAACACTCATTGAATACTCTAAGAAAGAAGTACCAACTTCATTAACTATATTATTTTCAGTTAAACTATCTCTCTCATGAAAATAACCACTAAACCCATTTTTAACCGAATTTAATTCACTTTCTAAATCAGTTTGAGTATTTATACTTTCTTCCTTATTTTCTTCTTCTGAAGTCTCTAAATTAGGTGTAGCATTCATGATATCATCTAATACTTCTTTTTCTTCTTGTTCAGTTAAATTTCTTTCATCATCCATATCTACACCTCCTAAATATCTAAGTTAATATTATATCCAGCATGTTCTACTATAAAATCTCTTCTAGGTTCAACTTCATCACCCATAAGTTTTTCAAATATAGCATCTGCTGCTACACAATCATCAACTGTTATCTTTCTTAATACTCTTGTTTCAATATTCATTGTTGTTTCATACAACTCATCATCATCCATTTCTCCTAAACCTTTCATACGAGCTATTTCATATTTAGTTTTAGGATCCAACTTACTTAGATAATCATCTCTTTCTTCTTCATTCAACACATATTTTCTTGTTCTACCATGTTGAATTCTATATAAAGGAGGTTGAGCTGCATATATATGACCAGCTTGAACAATAGGTTTAAAGAATCTATAGAATAATGTTAATAATAATACTCTAATATGTGATCCATCGACATCGGCATCGGTCATGATTATTATCTTATTATATCTTAATTTTTCTAAATCAAATTCATCACCAATACCCGTACCAAATGCTGTAATAATAGATCTAATTTCTTCATTACCTAATGCTTTATCTAATCTAGCTTTTTCAACATTTAATATTTTACCTCTTAAAGGAAGTATAGCTTGTGTCATAGAATCTCTACCTTTTTTAGCAGAACCTCCGGCACTATCTCCCTCGACGATAAATATTTCACAAATACTTGGATCTTTACTCTTACAATCTGTTAATTTACCAAAGAATGTACTAGTAGTTAAATCTCCTTTTCTTGTAATTTCTCTAGCTTTTCTAGCCGCATTTCTTGCTCTAGAAGCTAATAATGCTTTATTAATAATAGTTTTAGCATCATCTGGATTCTCCATTAAGAATCTTTCAAATCCCTTTGAGAATACATTACCAGCTAGTTTTCTAACTTCTGAATTACCTAATCTTCCTTTAGTTTGTCCTTCAAATTGTGGATTAGGATGTTTACAAGAAATAATCATTGTTAATCCTTCTTGTACATCTTCACCTGTTAAAGAATCATCTTTTTCCTTTAACATATTTATTTTTCTGGCATAATTATTAATTATTCTTGTTAATGCACTCTTAACACCTTCCTCATGTGTACCACCATCATGAGTATTAATATTATTAACAAACGAATAAATATTACTGTTATATGAAGTATTATATTGCATTGCTACTTCAAAGAATACACCATCTTCTTCACCTTCAAGATGAATAATATCATTATGAATAGGGGTTTTACCTTGATTTATAAATCTAACATATTCAGATATACCACCTTCATAAAGGAAAGTATCTCCCGTTGTATCTTCATCATTTCGATCATCTCTAATATTAATAGATAAACCTTTATTTAAGAATGCTAATTCTCTTACTCTTACTTTTAAAGTTTCATAATCAAATACTGTTGAATCAAATATTGTTTCATCTGGTTTAAAAGTAACCGAAGTACCTGATCTATCAGGACTACAAGTATCTATAACTTTTAATGGTTCAACTGTATGTCCACCATTTTCAAATCTAATATAGTATACTTTTCCTCCTTTATAAACTCTAACTTCAACATATTTAGATAGGGCATTAACTACTGATGCACCAACACCATGTAATCCTCCAGATACTTTATATCCGACACCACCAAATTTACCTCCAGCATGTAATACAGTATATACTGTTTCTACTGTAGATAAACCTGTTTTTGGATGCACTTCAACTGGAATACCACGACCATCATCTTTAACTGTTACTGAATTATCAGAATTTAAAACAATTTCAATATTTTTACAATAACCTGCTAAAGCTTCATCAATCGCATTATCTACTATTTCCCAAATTAAATGGTGTAATCCTTTAAGATCAGTTGTACCTATATACATACCAGGTCTTTTTCTAACAGCCTCTAATCCTTCCAATACTTGAATATCCGAAGCATCATAATGTTCAGTATTATTCATTTAAATCATTCCTCTCTATAACTTTACCTGATTCAACTTCAAATATTGCACTATTACTTCGTAATTTTTGTTGTACTTTATCAATTTCCGTCGTAGTTACAAATGTTTGAACATCATCACTAATAAAATCTAATATATTATTTATTTTCTCTTCATCTAATTCACTAAATAAATCATCTAAAATAAGAATAGGGTATATATCTTTCTTATCAATAAATATTTGCATTTCCGCTATTTTAAACGCAATAATAGCGTTTTTTTGTTCTCCTTCTGAACCAAAATCTTTAATACTCATATTATTAAAAGAAAAATCAAAATCATCATGATGAATACCTATTTCAGTCTTACCATATTGAATATCTCTATTCATATTTTTCTTATATAATTTAATTAGTTCTTCTTTATCTTTATTACTATAATCACTAATATAATTAATAATTAAAGTATCATTTCCTGTTATTTTATAATAATTATCTTTAACATACTTATTTAAATCATCAATAAAATTTTGTCTAAAACTATATATTTTTAAACCTAAATCTATTAATTGCTCTGTTAATATATCTAAATAACTTTTCGAAGCCATTCCATTAATATATAATGTTTTTAAATAAGCATTTCTTTGTTTTAATACTTTATTATAATATTGTAATAACTTTAAATATTCATTACTAAATTGACTTAATTCAATATTAATAATCTTTCTACGTGTTCCAGGTGTATCTTTAATTAATTCTAAATCTTCTGAATTAAATAAAACGACATTTACCTTTGATAAATAATCACTTAATTTAGGAATATTAGTATTATTTATCTTAACTTTCTTTTCTCCTTCTTTTAGAATTACTTTATAAGTGTTCTTAAATTTATCTTCGATAACTCCTTCAACACGGCATAAATCCGTATTATTTTTAATAACAACACTTTCTTTTGATCCTCTAAAAGACTTAGTTAAAGCTAAAACATATATTGCCTCAACAATATTCGTTTTTCCCATTCCATTTTTTCCAATTATAATATTTTTGTAAGGATTAAAATCTATATCAAGTTTATTATAATTTCGAAAATTTAATAATTTCAAATTTAATAATTTCATTTTTAACCCCCAAAATTTCAATTCTAAGAAAAAAATATATATTTGTGTACACCTATACACATAATTATTATATCACAATTTGGCGCCTAAAAAAAGAAATTTACAGTTTTTTGACCCATAAATTTCTTAAAATAGTATTTAATCTCAAAGATTTTAATAATTGATTATTAATTACATAACTAGATTGTTTAATTTGTAATAAAGTACCATCATAAAATAATATTGAACATGATTCTTTATCAAGCCCAATATAATCCTTTATTTTAGTCGAATTTATCCAACAACACTCCTTTAATCTCATAGATGTCGTAGGAAAATAAATATCATTATTATTAACTAAAATCGGTGCTTTATAACTATATCCAGTTAAATTATATGTACTATCTAATCGACCTTTTAATGAAGAACCATTATATAAACAATTATTCTTAATTATCTTATTAGGTCTCCTTTTTATAATCATACTTCTTCCTTCTTCATACACCTTAGAACTATTATTATCATAAGGAATAATAGCTAAAGTCTTACTATTAATAAAATAATCTTTCATAATATTTCCTCCATCAATAACATAGCAAAAATATTATGAATATTTTGTCACTTTATGTTCAAAAAAAAGAGTTTTTCAACTCTTTTTCTTAATATGTCTTAATTGGTAAGATTAATTGAATTAAAGATTCATCTGTAGCTCCTTTAATAACTACTGGTTTAGAATCAGTATTCATAAATATAATAATATCATCTTCATCAAATGTTCTTAAGGCATCCATCATATATTTAGCACTAAAACTAATAGATATATCATCAGATACATTTCTTGTAACACTTATACGATCTTCGACTCTTCCTATTTCTGAAGCAAATGAACTAATACATAATTCATTACCAGATAAATCCATCTTAACTAGATTCTTATCTTTACTTTGTGTAAGTAATGCAGCTCTATCTATAGAGGCATAAAAATCATTTAAACTAGTATTAATAATATGAATAAATTCTTTAGGAATAAAATTATCTGTATTTGGATAAGTACCATTTAATAAATTAGATTGGAATTTAATATTCTCATACTTAAATAGTATCTTATTATCAAATATATGAATTTCGACATCTTTTTCTAAATCATCTATTATTTTATCTAATTCATTGATATTTTTACCTGGAATAACAATATTAACTGGTTCATCGTAAGTATCGCTTAATATAATTGTTTTCTTAGCTAATCTATAAGAATCTGTAGCTACACATTCTAATACATCACCATTTATTTTAACATTAATACCAGTTAGTAAAGGTCTAGATTCTTGTGTACTAATAGCAAATATTGTTTGTTTAATCATCTTCTTTAAATCTAAAGCTTTTAAAGTAATATGTTCATCTGCATCTACAAGATCTATTTTTGGATAATCTAAACTATTTAAACAATTTAAATTATATTGTGATTGTTCAGAATAAATAATAATCTTTAATCCATCTACAACTTCAAAATTAATAATATCACTAGGCATTTTCTTAATAATATCTAGTATATATTTACTTTGAATAATAATAGTACCTGTACTATCTATTTTTTCTATATCTTTCTTATCTATAAATGATTCAATAGTTAAATCACTATCACTAGCAGTTAATGTTAAACCATATTCTGTTAATTCAAATTTAATTCCATTTAATATAGGAATAATATTTCTTAATGATATTGCTTTACTTACATTTGTTAATTGTTCTAAAATAATATTTTTCTTAATCGAAAATTTCATTTTCTATTCCTTCTTTCTTTTATTTTTTATTATTTATTTTTATTATAGGTGTTCAAAATGTTTAAATCTTAATTTTTACCCATATTATCAATCAAAATTCTATCTTTTTTATAAAACTCATATGTTTAAATCTTTTAACTTATCAACATTTATGATCCTAATCTATCTTTTATCTCTTTAATTTCATTTTGTAATTCTTCATTTTTCTTTAATTCTTTTTCTATTTCTCTACAATTATATATAACAGTTGAGTGTGTCATATTAAATTCTAATCCAATACGTTCTAATGACTCATCTGTATTCATCTTACATAAGTATATAGCAACTTGTCTTGCTTTAACTATTTCTGCATTTCTTTTCTTACTTTTTAACGTTTCTACCGTAAAATCATAATACTCAGCAACTGTTTTCTGTATTTTAGCTACATTATTAGTCATATACATATTAGATGTTATCATGTCACCTAAATATTCTTTAGCAAACTCTAAATTAACTTCTTTAGGTGTATATAATGATATACTTGCAAACAATCTTGTTATAGCACCTTCTAGATGTCTAACATCACTTTGGAAATTATTAGCTATATAATCTAATACTTCTGGCTTAATTTGTTTACTAAATTCATATTCACTTAATTTACTCTTTAATATCTTTATCTTTAAATCATAATCAGTAGGAAGAATCGTAACAGTTAATCCACAATGGAATCTTGTTTTTAAACGATCTTCAAATTTCTTTAAATCATCTGGGCTTCTATCAGAACTTAATATTATTTGTTTATTAGCTGAATGTAATGCCTCAAATGTGTTAAAGAACTCAGCTTGTGTAACCGGAGCATCTCCCATCATCTGAATATCATCTATTATTAATACATCAATATTTCGATATTTATTCTTAAAATGATCTACTAATTCAAAATTATTAGTATTATTTTTATTAGTTATTTGCATAAAATCATTTAAGAATTGTTCTGCTGTAACATATAATACTGATTTATTAGAGTTTTCAACAATATAATTACCAATCGCATGCATTAAATGCGTTTTACCTAATCCACTATTACCATATATAAAATATGGATTATAAAGTTTTCCAGGTTCTTCCGCTACCGCTAATGCTGTTGTTTGAGCAAATCTATTGGAATCTCCAACCATAAAATTACCAAAAGTCATGTTTTTATTTAAACCACTATTAATTTCTTTATATTCTGTATCAATTAATAGATTAACTTCTTCTTTTTTAGGTTCTAAAACAATATTTTCTTCTGGACAAGTATAACTAATATTATAATTTTTACCAGTTATATCTAATACTGTTTCTTCGATCATTTCATCATAATGATCTAATACAAACTTTTTGGTGAATACATTCGATAATTCAATAATAATACTCGACGCATCCATCTTCTTTAGTTTAACTCCCGCAAACCAGGTATCAAATGAAAGAGAAGTTAGTTTGTTGCTTATATTTTCGAGAAAAGAGTTCCAAAAACTCTCGTTATTCATTTAACCACCCCGCTTCAAGTTTCCTAACTAATTAAATTGTAAATCAGTTTAAGAAAAATTGAAAGATACAAAATGATAACGACCCCTTTTCAACACATTTATCAACGCTTATATCAACAATTTAAGTCCTATAATATAGCATTTTTTACTACTTTTCAACACTTTAAACAAATTTTTATTAATTTACGATTGTTTATAATCAAAACTTTTAAACAATCAATGTTCAAAACGTTCAAAACTATATTTTGCCTCATAAATTATTATGTTTATAATTACATACTTATTAACATTTTTATGAATATTTCTAATTTACATCATATTAAACCTTTTTTGGTTGACTTATTTATATTATCATTATATAATAACGTTGCTTTAGAGATGTGGAGGTGGATTTTAATGAAAAGAACATTTCAACCAAATAACCGTAAAAAAGCTAAAAAACATGGTTTCTTTGCACGTAAAAACACAAAAATACTTAAAACAAGAAGAGCAAAAGGACGTAAGGTTTTAAGCGCATAGTTAAGTAAATAAGCCACGTATGTGGCTTTTTATTTATAAGTTTGGAGGTATATCATGAAAAAATATGAAATAGTAAAAGAACACAAAGAATTTGATAATATCATTCAAACAGGTAATTACAAAAAAAATAAATGCTATATTATATATAATAAGGATGGAGAATATCCATATCCTCGTTTTGGTATAGCAGTAGGAAAAAAGGTTGGCAGTGCTGTCGTTAGAAACAAATTAAAAAGACAAGTTCGTATGATTATTAGCAATAATAAAAATCTATTTAAAAATCAACAAGATTATATTATAATAGTGAAGAGAAATGCCCTTGAACACACATATAGTGAACTTGAACAAGCATTAAAGGACATTATTTAGATAGGTGGAAAATATGAAAAAGAAAGTAGCAGTATTAATAGTTGCTATAATTATTCTCCTAAGTACAGGTTGTACAAAACAAATGGTAAATGGTGATAAACAAAGAATTATAAATGAGACAACAGGGCAAAGTTTAACATCTAATATCTTATGTTTACCTGAAGGTGAAGAATTATATAAACTATATAAAGAAAACGAACAATACATGGAAGTTAAACTTGAGGACTTACCAGCATGTACCAACATGAAAATATATGAATCTAATAACTATAATGGTTTATGGGTTCAATTATTTGTAAGACCTATAGCTTGGTGTATTATTAAACTAGGTTTATTCCTAGGAAACTATGGTTTATCTGTAATGATCATGGGATTAATAATTAGATTAATCTTAATGCCATTCTCAGCTAAAACTATTAAACAATCACAAAATATGAAAAAAGCTCAACCATTAATTGAAAAGATTGAAAAGAAATATAAAGATAAACAAGATCAAGAATCTATGATGGCTATGAGTAGAGAAACTCTAGAGGTTTATAAAAAATACAATGTTAATCCAATGAGTAGTTGCTTAGTAACATTTATTCAATTACCTTTATTCTTTGCTTTCTTAGAGGCAATCAATAGAGTACCTGCCATTTTTGAAAATTCTTTCTGGATGTTCCAATTAGGTACAACACCATTAGTAGGAATTAAAGCAGGTAATTATTTCTATATTATACTTATAATTTTAATATTATTATTTACTGCTTGGTCATTTAAATTCTCTATGTCTACAATGGCTGGAAATAGTGAACAAGTACAACAAACTAAATTTATGATGATATTTATGACTGTATTCATAGGTATTGCATCAATCCAATTACCAGCAGCTATTGCTTTATATTGGGTAGTAACAAATGCGTTTAATGTCGTACAGACTTATATATTTAAACGAGGAGGTAAAAAGAATGTTGAAGATTAGAGAGTATGAAGGAAAAGAAAAAGACACTCTATTAGAAAATGCACTTGAAGAATTAGGGGTTAAAGAAGAAGATGTATTATACTATGTAACATCTCAAAAAGTTGGTCTTCTTAAGAAAGAAGTATTTACTCTACATTTAACAACTAATGAAGATATAGTTGCTTATGTTAAAGAATATCTAGCAGACTTAACTAAAGATATGGGATTAGAGGTTTCATTTGAAACTAAAATTAGAGATAATCAATTAATTATTAAAATGTATTCAGATAATAACAATATCTTAATAGGTAAGGGTGGTCAAACACTTAAAGCTTTAACTACTGTAGTTAAACAAGTTATCTATAATCAAATACATGAATATCCACATATTTTATTAGATGTTGAAAATTATAAAGAAAAACAAGAAGGACATCTAGAAAGATTAGCTAAGAGAATAGCTAGAGAAGTAGGTAGAACTAAAGTCGAAGTTGCACTAGAGAATATGAATTCTTATGAAAGAAGAATTATTCATAATGTATTAACAGATAATAAATATGTTTATACAGAAAGTGTTGGCGAAGAACCAAATAGACATGTAGTAATTAAACCAAAAGAGGAATAATATCCTCTTTTTTCTATGTTATAATAATGAAGGAAGTGATTCTTATGCAAGAAAATATATGTGCTATATCAACATCATTAGGTATTGGAGCAATATCTATAGTCAGAGCTACTGGACCTAATGTTATTGAAATTGTAAATTCTATATTTAAAGGAAAAGATTTAACTAAAGTTGATACTCATACAATTAACTATGGACATATTGTTGATAATGATGAAGTTATTGACGAAGTATTAGTTAGTGTTATGAAAGCACCTAGAACTTTTACAGTCGAAGATGTCGTAGAAATAAATTGTCATGGTGGTATAGCTGCTACTAATAAAGTCTTAGAATTATTATTAATCAAAGGATGTCGACTAGCAGAACCAGGTGAATTCACTAAAAGAGCCTTCTTAAATGGAAGAATAGATTTAGTCGAAGCATCTGCTGTTAATGACTTAATCGAAGCAGAAACTGAAGAATCACGTAAATATGCTATAAATAGAGTCGAAGGTAATTTATCTAAACTAATCAAGAAAAATAGAGATATTTTAGTTAACTTACAAGCATCTTTGGAAGTTAATTTTGATTATCCAGAATATGATGCCGAAGAAATGACTCATGAATTAGTTCTTGAAAGATTAGAAACTATTCAAAAAGAATTAACTAATTTATTAAATACAGCTCAAGATGGTAAAATCTTAAAACAAGGTATTGATGTTGCTATCGTAGGTAGACCTAATGTAGGTAAATCATCAATATTAAATCATTTATTAGATGAAAATAAAGCTATAGTTACTAATATAGCTGGTACTACTAGAGATATAGTCGAAGGTTCTATTACTTTAGATGGTATAAAATTAAATTTAATAGATACCGCAGGTATCCGTGAAACTCAAGATGTCGTAGAGCGTATTGGCGTAGATCGTTCAATCGAAGCTATAAAAAATGCCGATTTAGCTATCTATGTCTTAGATAATAACGATACTATAACTGATGAAGATATAAATAGAATCAATTCAATTACTATACCTAAGATTATCTTAATTAATAAATGTGATTTAGATTCTACGATTGATTTATCTAGTATATCTAATGAAACCATTATCAAGGGTTCTACTATGAATCCTGATGGTTTAAATGAACTAAAAGATAAAATAAAAGAAATGTTTAATTTCCAACAAATAAAAAGTAAAGACTATAATTATATATCAAATGCTCGTGAAAAAGCTCTTATAGCTAGTGCTTTAAAATCAATCGATGCAGCAATAACATCTAGTAAGAATCAAGTACCACTAGAAATGGTTGCTGTAGATTTAAAAGATGCTTTTGATTTCTTAGGGGAAGTCATAGGTATATCTTATAGGGAAGAATTGTTAGATGAATTATTCTCTAAATTTTGTTTAGGAAAATAATGAAAAGAAGTGAAATTATGAAATATGACATAATTGTTGTAGGTGGTGGACATGCCGGTTGTGAAGCAGCTAATGCATCTGCTCGTCAAGGATTCAAAACAGCCCTTATAACATCTAATATAAATAATATAGCTGATATGCCTTGTAATCCATCTATTGGTGGAACAGCCAAAGGTATTGTTGTTCGTGAAATAGATGCTATGGGTGGATTAATGGGTAGAGTAGCTGATATTTCTCATCTTCAAATCAAGATGTTAAATAGTGCTAAAGGTCCAGCAGTTAAATCATTAAGAGCTCAAGGTGATAAAGTAGTATATCCTCAAAACATGCTAAAAGAATTAAATAATCTTGAAACTCTTGATATTATCGAAGCTATGATCGAAGACTTAATCGTCGAAGATAATACTATCAAAGGTGTTATTACTGCTGATAATAAAGAATATTTATGTGATGCTTTAATATTAACAACTGGTACATATCTAAAATCTAAAATACTTGTCGGAGATAAACATAAAGACGAAGGACCACATGGTGAAACATCTTCTAAACATTTATCAGACAAATTACGTGCTTTAGGTTTTGAAATACAAAGATTAAAAACAGGTACACCTCAAAGAATAGATCCCGATACTGTTGATTATTCTGTTCTTTCCGAAGAGTGTGGTGACCCAGAACCATTAACATTCTCTTTTGATTTAGAACCTCAATATGATGTTAATAAACAAAGAAAATGTTATTTAGTTTATACAAACGAAAAAACCCATCAAATTATTAGAGATAATTTAACTAAATCTGCTATGTATGGTGGATATGCCGAAGGTATTGGCCCTAGATATTGTCCATCTATCGAAGATAAAGTAGTTAGATTTGCTGATAAAGAAAGACATCAATTATTCCTAGAACCAGAATCTGATTACTATCCAGATTTATACTTACAAGGTTTTTCCACATCTATGCCTGAAGATGTTCAAGAATTAATGGTTCATTCTCTTCATGGTTTAGAAAATGCTAAAATTTTAAAATATGCCTATGCTATAGAATATGATGCTATTAATCCATTACAAATGTATCCATCATTGGAATCTAAAATAATAAATGGATTATTTACTGCTGGTCAAATAAATGGTACATCCGGTTATGAAGAAGCAGCTGGCCAAGGATTAATCGCTGGTATTAATGCCGGTCGTAAATTAAAACACCAAGAACCCCTAATCTTAAAAAGAAATGAATCATATATTGGCGTCTTAATTGATGATCTAGTTACTAAAGGTACTAAAGAACCTTATAGACTATTAACATCACGTGCTGAATATCGTCTAATATTAAGACATGATAATGCTGACTTAAGATTAAGAAAATATGGTTATGAATCAGGCGTAGCTACTAAAGAACAATATGAACATTTATTAGAAAAAGAAGCTCTAATAAATAATTTAACCGAAGAATTAAAAATAATAAAAATAAATAATTCTAATGTTAATAAAGAAATATTAAATGCATTAAATACTGATAATTTAGAAATAGGTATGTATTTATATGAATTATTAAAAAGACCAGAAATAAAAATATCATATTTTATTCCATATTTATCTCGTGAATATTCTAAAGAAATATTGGAAATTGTTGAAACACAAATAAAATATGAAGGTTATATTAATAAAACCAATAAAGAAGTAGAACGTATGTTAAAACTAGAAGAGAAACAAATACCTGATGATATTGACTATGATAAAGTTAAAAATATAGCTAGTGAAGCAAGACAAAAACTTAAATTAGTTAGACCTAAAAATATTGGTCAAGCATCTCGTATAAGTGGTGTTAATCCAGCCGATATATCTATTCTTACAGTTTATTTAAAGAAAGAATATAATGGTGATAAAAATGAATAATTTTTTAAATTTATTAAAAGAAATAAATATCACCCCAACAGATAATCAATTAAACCAATTAGAAATTTATGCTAATTATTTAATCGAATATAATGAACACACTAATCTAACAGCTATTACTAATAAAGATGAAATATATTTAAAACATTTCTATGATTCTCTAACTATTACTAAAGCTATAGATTTAAATACTATTAACAATCTTATAGATATAGGTACCGGTGCTGGATTTCCTGGTATGGTATTAAAAATAATGTATCCACACTTACATGTAACTTTATTAGATTCAAATAATAAAAAAACTACATTCTTAACAAATCTTGTTCAAAAACTTAAACTTACTGACATTGATATAGTTAATGATCGTAGTGAAGATTATGCTAAAAATAACTTAGATAAATATGATTTAGTAACAGCAAGAGCAGTAACTCATTTAAAAGCTTTATCTGAATTATGCTTACCATTAGTTAAAGTAAATGGTTATTTTATTCCTCTAAAAGGTAACGCTTCTGATGAAATAGAATTATCTAAAAATATAATTACTAAATTAAATAGTCATATCGAAGATATAATTGAATTTAATTTACCAATCGAAGAAGCAAATCGTACTCTTATAAAAATATACAAAGACAACAAAACGCCAAGTGGATATCCACGTAGCTATAGTATTATTAAAAAAGAATTGAAAAAAGACCTAAAATAAAGTAAAATTAATATATAAAATAGAATAGGGGAATGCGTATGAAAATGGAATCCCAAATAAGAATGATTGGCTTAGATCAAATCATTCCTAATAGATTTCAACCACGTTTAGAATTCAATCAAGAAGAATTAACAAGATTAGCTAATTCTATTATTGAACATGGTATTATTCAACCACTTGTACTTCGTCGTGTAGGTGAAAAGTTTGAAATAATCGCTGGTGAAAGACGATATAAAGCCTCTCAAATGGCGGGTTTATCTGCAGTTCCAGCTATTATTACTGAACTAGATGATAATGAATCTGCCGAAGTAGCAATTATTGAAAATACGCATCGTAAAGCTTTATCTCCTATCGAAGAAGCAAAATCATATAAAAAATTATTAGATCGAAGATATATAACTCAAGAACAATTAGCTAAAAGATTAGGAACTTCTCAATCAAATATAGCTAATAAAGTACGTTTACTTGCTCTACAAGAACCAGTACAAAAAGCTTTAATGGAAGAAAAGATAAGCGAAAGACATGCTCGTAGTTTATTAAGAGTTCAAGATCCAATGAAACAAGTCGAATTACTAGGTAAAGTAATGCAAGAACGTTGGAATGTTCGTAAATTAGATACTGAGATAGATAAAGTTCAATATGAATATAAAACTAAACATGATACTGCCGGTAGATTAAATGAAAACGGTGATATTGATATTGAAGCTATGACTGATAATTCTATGGATATTGGAGATTTAAGTGGAAATTATATTCCTAAAGCTTCTCAATATCAATATGAAAAGAATATTAATAACACCCAAAAGAGTGGAGTATTCCATAATCCTCTTGAGGATGAAACAGTTAATATGGATACATCAATAGGTTTAGTTAATTCTCGTCCATTCGAAGATGACTTAGATTATCTTGAAGATGATGATGACGATGATGAACAAGATATTCAAAGAATTGATACTAAAGAAAAATTCTCTGATGTTGATGTCGAAGGCGAAGGACCAAATGGTGTTAACGTTAAAAAAGTATTAGTTCGTGAAGAACAATACAAATCTATGGATGATGTAGTCAAAGGTATTAAAAAGATACTTATTAATGCTAAATATAATGATGTACCATTAGATTTCGAAGAATTTGATTTTGATTCTTTATATCAAATTATAGTTAAAGTAAAAAAAGAAGAAGATAAATAAAATCTTCTTTTTATTTTATAAAAAATAATGTATTATATACCCAGGTGTTTATTATGAAAAAAGTAAATTATATATTTAAGATAAATGATCAAGAACAAACCAATGAACAATTAAATTGTACCCATCATGATAATACTATTACTTTTATATATAATAATGAGAAATTAATTATTAATAAAGAAAATGATACTCTTATTAAATCTAATAATGAGGGTAAAATAACTATAAATATTAATAAATCTCATATTGAAATTGAAGTACCTAAATTAGGTGTTTTAAATATGCCTATTAAGGTAATTAATTACCAAAAAGAAGATAATATTATTAATCTAGAATATATAATCGAAGATGAACAACCAATAAAAAATACTATAATAATAAAACTTATATAATTTATTATTGACAATCTATGCATTTATGATAATATTATTATTGTTTTAAATATATATACCCTGATAAGTGGTTATTACTAAGGAGGAAATTATTGTGAAAACAAGAAAATTAACAAGTGAACAATTAGAAAAAATGTCTTATTCCGATGTTGCAGAATTAGTATTATCAGAAAATAAGAAACCAATGAAGGTTCAAGACTTATTTACTACAGTAATTAAATTAATGGAATTACCTGATAGTATATTTGAAAAGAAAATTGGTGATTTCTTTGCTTTATTATCAACTGATAAAAGATTTATTATGCTTGAAAAAGGATTATGGGATTTAAGAATTAATCATTCTAATAAAATAACTATATCTGTTGATGACGAGGAAGAAGAAGAATTAATCGAGGAAGAAGAAGAAAACTACGATGATATTCTTGATGAAGAAGAAGACGTTGATAACAATATCAATTATGATGACGATGATACTGTTGATGATGACGACGATAATGACTATAAAGATCTAGTAATAATCAATGAAGGCGAAGATTCTGACGGTATGATGTAGCGTATCCCATCTTAATATAAATAAATAGAAAGAAGGGAACAAACATGATCGAAAGATTAAATATAATAGAAAATAGATATAACGAATTAACTGAACAACTTAATAATCCAGAAATATTAAGTAATTATAATGAAATGACTAAATTATCTAAAGAAAAAGCTAGTCTAGAAGAAACAGTTAATAAATATAAACAATATAAAGATACATTAAATGAAATCGAAGGTTTAAAAGAAATGTTATCTGATCCAGAAATGGGTGAGATGGCTGCTCTAGAACTTGAAGAAGATAAAGCTAAAATTGAAACATTAAATCATGAATTAGAAATATTACTTATTCCTAAAGATGAAAACGATGGTAAGAATATCATAATGGAAATACGTGGAGCAGCGGGTGGCGATGAAGCTAATATCTTTGCTGGTGATTTATTCCGTATGTATTCTAGATATGCTGAATCTCAAGGTTGGAAAGTCGAAGTAGAAAATGCCGAGGAAGGTACAGCCGGAGGTTACTCTCAAATTGAATTTTCTATCAAAGGTGATAACGTATATTCTAAATTAAAATATGAATCTGGTGCTCATCGAGTACAAAGAGTTCCAGTAACTGAATCCAATGGAAGAATTCAAACAAGTACGGCTACTGTTGCTGTTATGCCTGAAGCCGAAGATATTGATTTTGAATTAAATATGGATGAAATAAGAATTGATATAACTAGAGCATCTGGTAATGGTGGTCAAGGAGTTAATACAACAGACTCTGCTGTTAGAGTTACTCATATACCAACTGGTATAATTGTTTATAATCAAACTGAAAGATCACAAATAAAGAATAAAGAAAAAGCTCTAAAAATAATGCAAACACGTTTATATGCTCTTAAATTAAAAGAAAAAGAAGAAGCCGAAGGTGCTGAAAGAAGAAGTAAAATAGGTACAGGCGATAGATCTGAAAAAATAAGAACATATAATTATCCACAAAATCGTGTAACCGATCATCGTATAGGTTTATCTATAATGAACCTAGAAAAAGTTATGGATGGTGACTTAGATCCATTTATCGAAGCTTTAATTACGGAAGATCAACGAAGAAAGTTAGCCAATGAATAAGCCAAATAATATAACTCAAAATGATTGGGATTTACTCAAAGAAAAATATCCTGATATTAATAAAATAAAAGAACTTATAGATGCTAATTATCCTATACAATATCTAATAGGTAATGTTAATTTCTATGGTTATAAAATTAATGTTAATAAAAATGTCTTAATACCAAGATTTGAAACTGAAGGTTTAGTAGAAAAAACTATTAAACTAATCAAAGATAAGAATCTAAAAGATGCATCAGTCTTAGAAATAGGTACTGGTTCAGGATGTATTTCTATCGCTTTAAAGAAAGAAATAGATACATTACATATAACAAGTATAGATATATCTAAAAAGGCTCTAAATATGGCTAAAATGAACGCACACGAGAATAACGCTGATATAACATTAATTCATAAGAGTGTTTATAAATTTAGACCATTAAATAGATATAGTATTTTAATAAGTAATCCACCATATGTCGATAAAGATGAAGAAGTGGATCCTAAAACTAAATATGAACCACAAAATGCTATATTTGCTAAAGATAATGGATTAGAATTTTATAAATATATAATTAATAATTATGATAAATATATGAATAAAGATTTTATAATGGCTTTTGAAATAGGATATAATCAAGGAAAAGAATTAACTAAACTAGCTCAAGATAAATATCCTAATGCTATTATTAAAGTAGAAAAAGATTTATCTCATAGAGAAAGATATCTATTTATCATTCAAGACTCTAATAACTAGAGTCTTTTATTATTATCAACAACATGTAAAAATACTTACAATCAATTGACTTTATATACTATCAATTATATAGTAAAGTTGAGTATTTCTCTGGAGGTATATATGAAGAAATTAATCATCGAAGGTAAAAGAAAACTATCAGGTGAAGTTAAAATAAGCGGAGCTAAAAACTCTGTTGTTGCTTTAATTCCTGCAACTATATTAACAAGTGGTAAATGTGTACTAGATCACGTACCTGATATATCCGATGTAAGAATATTAATTAAAATGATGGAACAATTAGGTTCTAAAATTACATTTGAAAATGAAGTATTAACTATAGATAATAAAGATGTAAAAAATATTCCAATTAACGAAGAATATGCATCTAAACTAAGAGCATCATATTATTTTATGGGTTCTTTATTAGGTAAATATGGTTATGCAGAAATAGCATATCCTGGTGGATGTATTATTGGATCAAGGCCAATAGATTTCCACTTAAAATCATTTAAGAAAATGGGTGCTGAGATAACTGATGAAGATGGTAAATATGAATTCAAAGCTCCAAATCTACATGCCGTAGATATCTTCTTTGATTTCCCATCAGTTGGTGCCACTATTAATGTTATGATTGCTGCTGTTCTAGCCAAAGGTACTACTATTATTAGAAATGCTGCTAGAGAACCTGAAATAACTAATGTAGCTTCTTTATTAAACTCTATGGGTGCAAAAGTAAATGGTGCTGGAACAGACACTATCATTATCGAAGGCGTAGATGAACTAGGTGATGGTTATGTTGAAGTAATCCCAGACCGCATTGAAGCAGGTACTTATGTTATAATTGGTGCTCTACTAGGCGATAATCTAAAAATTAGTAACGTAGTAACAGACCATATTGCTTCATTACTATATAAACTTAAAGAAGCTGAAGTTGAATTCGAAGTCGAAGATAATACCATTACTATATCTGCTTGTGATCATATTCAACCTATGAATATTAAAACAACAGTATATCCTGGTTTTCCAACAGACTTAGGTCAACCTTTATCTACATTATTAACTCAATGCCAAGGTGAATCTTTATTCGAAGAAACTATTTATGAAAACAGATTAAGACATGTACCATATTTAAATAATATGGGTGCTAATATTAAAGCATTTGATACTAAAGCTATTATCGAAGGTCCAACACCTTTAAAAGGTAAAAAAGTAAAAGCTACTGACTTACGTGCTGGTGCATCTATGTTAGTTGCCGGCATGATTGCTACTGGTACAACTGAAATAACTAATATTGAACACTTACTAAGAGGTTATGAACGTATTGTTGATAAATTAAACCAAGTTGGTGCCAATATTCAATTAATAGATGACGAGGAAAAATAACCTCGTTTTTTATTGCAATAAATAATCTCCTATGATAGTATAGATAATCAATTCGAAGGGGGATTAAATTATGACTAATTCAAATGAACTAAAAAAACTATTAAAAGAAGAAATGAAAATAAAATATGAAATAGGTAGTGCACCAATCTGGACTAAAGTTGTTGAAAAGAAAAGATTTGAACAACTAGAACGTAGATTAAGTATTATCCAATATTCTATTGAATTAATAACAAGTGAAGAAGAATTCTATAAAGATGAAATAGATTTCTTTGCTAATCTTAAATCAAAAGAAGAAATTGAATCAGAGAGATCTGATACATATAAATCAGTATATAGTTTATTAAAAAGATTATTTAATAATGAATCTAATTCTTCTTATGATTATAATATTGAAATATCTTCAATGTATAGATTCCCAAAAATGACTGAAAAATCTACATATTACAAATTCCATTTAACTATATTTGAAAATGGCGAAGATAATAAAACTGTTGTAATGGATAATTTTTATCTAACTAAAGAAGATATAAATAGATTAGGTGAGGAATTAAATATTGATTATCTAAAAGATTTCAATACACCTGAAAATGAATTTACTGACTATGTTAGATTTAATTCTCACATAAATGATAGTTTATTATCTACTAAACATCTATAATAAACCTAAAGTCAAGTATTTAAATAATACTTGATTTTTATTGTGTATATGATATACTAATCCAGTAATGAATTTCTATAACTAATTATTTAGTTATGGCGGAAGGAGGATTTAGATGAAGAAGAATATACATCCAAATCAAGTTATGTGTACTTTTAAATGTGCTTGTGGAGCAACATTCCAAGCTATGAGTAACAAAGAAGAACAAACTCTTGAAGTTTGCTCAGAATGTCATCCATTCTATACTGGTGCTCAAGGTAAAAAGAAAAAGACAGGTAATGTTGAAAAATTCAACAAAAAATACAACATTAAAGATTAATAATAAAAAGAAGGATTTATTCCTTCTTTTATTATGTCCTTATAATTACTAATGCATAATATACTATAAACATTAATAATAATAATCCACCTTCATACTTTCTAATTTTCTTATCATTTGCTGCAAACATAAATAATGCTAATGCTGATACAAAGAAGAAAGCTAAATCTATATTATTAAATGTACCAACATTAATACCACCAAATATAGCTATTGGTATTCCTAATACTAATCCTATATTAAATATATTACTTCCTACAACATTACCTATTGCTATATCATATTCACCTTTTCTAGTTGCCGTAATACTAGTTACTAATTCCGGTAATGATGTACCTAAAGCAATTATTGTTAAACCTATAACTCTTTCTGATACCCCAATTATTTTAGATATTTCTATCGCATTATTAACTACTAATTCACTACCTAATATAATTGCTCCAATACCTAATACTATAAATACTATTGATTTAGGAATACTTAATATCTTTTCATCTTTATCTTCTTTTTCAACTTCTTTTTTACTTAAAGCCATATGTAATAAATAATATATAAATATTAAGAAGAATAATACTAATGTAATACCATCACCACGATCTATTAAATCTGTTTGACCAGATAATACCATATCACTCATTAATACAATTAATAATGTACTAAATAATAACATTATTGGTAATTCTTTCTTAATTGTATCATTCTTAACTCTTAAATCATGAAATAGACTACTACAACCTATAATTAATAATATATTTAATATATTACTACCTATAACATTACCTAATACTATTTCTCCACTATGAGATATCATTGATTTAATACTTACTGCTAATTCGGGTGCACTAGTACCAAATGCTACTATTGTTAAACCAACTAACATCTTTGATACTTTAAAGTTTCTAGCTAAACTACTAGATCCATCGACAAAAATATCTGCACCTTTAATTAATACTATAAATCCTACAATTAATAATATTATTTTTAATATCATTATAATCACCTACACATATATTCCAATAATTATTTCTATTAATATTATTCCGCCAAATACTATATAACTAAAATATTTATCCCAAGGTCTTAAATCATATTCTAACATATCAGCAAATACAACAACTTTCTTTTTCTTTTGACTAATAAAAGAATATCGTGTTAATACTGAACTACCTATTTCAAAAGGTAATTTATCTTCCTCAACTTCATATACAATACACTTAGGTTTTTCCTCTAAATCTACTAAATTATATTTAACTTGTTTAGAAAAGAAACTCATATTCTTTTTAAATATCTTACTATAATAACTAATTTCCAAATTAGTAAAATGTCTTCCACCAAATTCTTTATGATGTACTCTAACTATTTTCCCATTACATTTATTTCCTAAATTTCTAAATATTTTATTTTTCTTAATATTACTATACTTAAATAAATATGGAAAACTAATAAATAATGCACTTAATATAATAAGAATTATATGTAAAATAAGTAAATAATTAAATATTCCATCTTTTTTTAAAATTGATATATAAGTTCCTAATTTTACTGAACTAAGTACTAATATAAGCCCAATAATAGGTTTATATATCGAATCATAATCAATACTATATTTGATTTTTCTCATATCATCACCATATTACATAAATTATAACATATTAATAATTTATGATATAATTAAATCGGTGATTCCTAATGGGAAAAGTTAAATACTTAGCTAAAAGAATATTAAAAATGGATTTTGGTAATATGTTTAAAACTATTGGTAAAGTTCATGAAGAAAGTGGTAAGAATAGAATATGGTTATTCTTTGACTGTATCTATTGTGGTTTAAAATACCAATCTGGTTATATAGATTATTACCAATTTCAAATGTATAACATGAATAGAGCCGAAAGAAAAACTATTGTTACCCGTGGTGTAAGTAATGCTATATGTAAGAAATATAATGATCCTAAATCAATATATAAATTCGAAGATAAATGTGAATTTAATAAAATATTTAATAAATATCTTAAACGTGATTGGATGAAATTAACCGGAGATAATATTGAAGAATTTAAAGAATTTATTAAGAAACATCCAACTATAATTGTTAAACCTTTATCTTTATCTTGTGGTAAAGGTGTTGAAAAAATTGATACTACGGATAAAGATATTGATGAATTATATAAAACACTTATGGATAATACCCAATATTGTATTGAAGAAGTTGCTGTTCAACATGATGTATTAAATGAATTATATCCACTATCTATAAATACTATAAGAATAGTTACTTTAAATAAAGTCGTAGTAACAGCATATTTAAGAATGGGAAATTCTGGTAATGTCGTAGATAATTTCAATCATGGTGGTATGGTTACTAAAGTAGATGTAGATGATGGTGTAATAAGATTTAAAGCCATTGATAAAGCTAAGAACACATTTGAGATTCATCCATACACTAATAAAAAAATCATAGGTACTAAAATACCTATGTGGGATGAAGTAAAACAAATATGTATAGATGCCTGTGATGAAGTACCAGAGATTGGTTATATAGCTTGGGATGTTTGTTTAGGACCTGATGGTCCATCATTAATCGAAGGAAATGATTTCCCAGGACACGATTTATATGAACTTCCAGTTCATAAAAAAGACCACTATGGTTTACTTCCACGTTTTGAAAGAGCAATGAAAGAAGGTAAATAATATGAGAATAGGTATTGCAACAGATCACAACGGTGTTGAACAAAAAGCTGATTTAATATTCTTTTTAGGAACATTAAATTGTGAAGTACTAGATTATAGTAAAGATAATACTCCTGTAGATGATTATCCAGATTTTGCTTTAAGGGTAGCTAATGGTATTAGAAATAATGATATTGATTTAGGTATTCTTTTATGTGGAACAGGTATTGGTATGTCTATTGCTGCTAATAAAGTCAAAGGTATACGAGCAGCTAAAGTAAGTACTAATGATGAAGCTAGATTAGCTAGAGAACATAATAATGCTAATATTATATGTTTAAGTTATAAAGCTAATATGCAATCTTTAAAAGAAATGATAGAGATATTTATTAACACTCCATTTTCTAATGTTGAAAGACATGTTAGACGTGTTCAAAAAATAAGTGAGATGGAAAATAATGGCCATTAAAATAGTAACATATTTAGTCACACTCTTATGTACTACATTTGCTATGACTGGTATTAATTTTAATAATTTTTTTAAAAAAGATCATATATGGGAAGCACGATTCTTTATTGCTATAGCAGTTATGTCTATATCATATTTATTAACTTCCTTTATCTTTGATATAGTAAGTATATTTAAATAATAAAAAGAAAGTAATTAACTTTCTTTTTTTGATATAATATACTATATAAATAAAAAAAAGATGCGGTCCCCCTGAGGCCCGCATCAAAGAATAAAAAGGGGTTGGCTAGTGTGATACTAGCACCAATTCGCCTGTAAGTGAATTGGTAATTGTTATACTAATCGAAAAGGGTATATTTGTCAATACTTTTTTATAACTTTTTAGAATTTTGGTGATTTTATGGAATTAAAGGAAATAAAAGGCTTAGGGCCTAAAACAATTGAGGCTTTATCTAAGTTAGATATATATTCATATAATGATTTAGTTAGATATTACCCTTATAGGTATAATATCTACTCTCCAGTAGATATTTTAAGTGCAAGCGACGAAACTATCGTTGTAAGTGCAATTGTTGAATCTGCGCCTAAAAATGCCTATATAAGGAGAGGATTTACTAAGTCTTCTTTTCAAGTCCAAACATCTAGTATTAAATGTACTGTTGTTATTTGGAATAGACCATTTTTATCTAAAACATTATCTATAGGAAAACATATTACTCTTATAGGTAAATATAATAAATTAAATAATACATTTACTGCTGGTAATATTATTCAACATGAAATAAAAGATACTGAAGTAGAACCAGTATATCATATCGTTAATGGTATAAGAAGATCTACTTTAGCTAAAGCTATCAAAGATGCTTTAAATTATAAACAAGATATATATGAAATAGTACCTGCTTATTTACAAGAAAAATATAATTTTATAGACGATTATGAAGCTATTAAAGAAATACATATGCCTACGAGTATAAATAAGCTTAAACAGGCTAAAATTAAGCTTAAATATGAAGAATTATTTGAATTCATGTTTAAAATAAATCTAATTAAGTTAAAGAACCAAGTATTTGGTGATTTTGTAACTAAAGATTATAAACCTGAATACTTGAGTGATATATTATCTTCATTACCATTTACTTTAACTGATGATCAATTAAATGCTATTCAAGATTGTATAAAAGATTTTACTTGTGATAAACGTATGAATAGATTAATTCTTGGAGATGTAGGTTCAGGTAAAACTATGGTAGCTTTTGTCGCTATGTTATTAAACCAAAAGAGTGGATATCAATCTGCTATGTTAGCACCAACCGAAGTATTAGCCAGACAACACTTTGATAATCTAAATAAAATTGTAGATCCATTTAAAACTCATATTGCTTTATTAGTAGGTTCTACTCCGACTAAAGAGAAAAAAGAAATATTAGAAAAATTAGCTAATAATGAAATAGATATCTTAATAGGTACTCATGCTATTCTTGAAGAAAAAGTTCAATTTAATAATATTGGTTTAGTAATTACTGATGAACAACATCGTTTTGGTGTTAATCAACGAAAAGCTCTTCAAAATAAAGGAAGATGCGTTGATGTTTTATATATGTCAGCAACACCAATACCAAGAACATATGCTTTAACTATCTATGGTGATATGGATATATCTATTATTAAACAAAAACCAAGTGGTCGAAAAGAAATAATAACTACTTTAAATAATTTTAATGAAGTAAAAGAAGTATGTAATAAAATAACTACGGAACTAGATAAAGGTCATCAAGTATATGTTATAGCCCCTTTAATCGAAGACGAAGACGATGAAGATGAATCCGATTTAAAAGATATAAAATCTACCGAAGATATCTTAAGAAAATATATACCAGATAAATATAATATTGGAACTCTTCATGGTAAAATGAAACCTAAAGATAAAGATACTATTATGAATGATTTTAAAGATAATAATATTCAAGTATTAGTATCTACGACAGTTATCGAAGTAGGCGTAGATGTAAAAAATGCTACTATGATGGTTATATTCAACGCCGAACGTTTTGGTTTAGCAACTCTTCACCAATTAAGAGGAAGAGTAGGTCGTAATGAACTTCAATCACATTGTATTTTAGTTAGTGATAAAGAAACAGAAAGATTAAAAGTATTAACTGAATCTAATGATGGTTTCTATATCTCTGAAAAAGACTTTGAATTACGTGGATCTGGTGATTTATTCGGAATAAGACAACACGGAGACATGGTATTTAAGATAGCCAATATCCACACAGATATCCGTATTTTAATGCAATGTAAGCAAGATTCTGAAGAATTTATTAATCAAGAAATAGAAAATGATTTTGTTAATTACCCATATTATAAATATATTGAAAAAGAATTAATAAATAATAATTAAACCTTATTGACTTTTTATTAAAAATTATATATTATGAATATAGCATGATACACAAAAAATCATGCAGATAACTCTAACGATTTTAATGTTAGGGTATATCAACCAAAACCCCCTGAAGCTAGGTCGAGAGACCTAGCATTTTTTGTTTGTTATTGTCATAATGTGACAAATTATACGTGACATATTTGCTACTGTATTTCTTGGAACATTTAATGGGTTAGGTGCTACCAAATTCTAGATAAGGAAGGAGGTGGTTTTTATAGCAAAAAAAGATATGCTAATATCAATATTGCTATTAGTAATCATTCTTCTTATATTACTACTATATATAGTTTTAATATAAAAAAAGCACCTAACTAAATGCATTAGTTAGGTGTACACCAAACGGTAGCACTTAACATTGCTCTATTAAGTGTTCCACCAATAAAATAATAACATAAATATAATATATATACAATTATTATAACAATTGTAGTTATTGATTCATCCTGTAAGCTAGTTCAAAAGGTCTAGCTTTTTTGTTTGAAATATATACATAAAGTTATTTTAATGATATTATAAAGATATTAGAAAGGAGGATTCCTTAAAACATGAACGAAGAAACATTTATGAATCTTGTCAAAGATAATAATGGGTTTGAATTCGTTATTGGCTTTAAAAAATTTATTGATCATCGAATAGGTGGTCAAGGAGATAAATACTGGTATTATATTGATTACGATGGTAAAAAGGCTGAATACTACATCGGAACTTATGAAGATGGAAAATGGTCAGATAAGTTTTATACCAAAAAAGGTGGTAAATTAGAATCCAAAGATATAGATAGTGGTACCACAATTAAAATGATTCTTGAAAGAGCTTATTTCTATTCTGAAAGAGTAGCAAATAGAAAAGCTCAAGAAATAGAAAAACATGGATATATGTTAAACCATTATATGATTGGATTTGGTGAAAAAGCAGTTGAAACATCTCAAGAATATGGAATAACAGTATGTTTTAACGATATAAATAATAACGATTTATCATATGGATTAAGAGAAATACTTACAGGTAAAGACGTAGATAAACCAAGTGAAAATTAGAAAGGAAAGAAAAATATGAAAAGAAAAGTATTATTAAGCGTATTAGCTATAATCACATGCTTAACTTTAGTAGGATGTGGCAAGAAAGAAGAGACTAAAGGGGATAATAATGGTAATAACAACAACGGAGGAAATCATTCAGAAACAACTAAAGCTCCAGACAACGGAAATAGTTCAACTAAATCTGAATATGACTATAAAAATGGAGTATTAACTGCCATTGTAGATGAAGATGGAAAACCAAAACAAACAGACTTTGTTATAGATGGTGTTATTCTTGTTGGAAATAGACACAGTTATAATGATCTTGAAGCTGGTGCCGAAGGCGTTATCGCAAAACTAGCAGCTCAAGGATATAAAAAAGAAGGTATCAATTCTTCATTCTATTTAAATGAATGGATTGAATTTTATATTGATACTAAATATAATGGATCAGCTAACGATGTAAAGATTTTAGTTGTACCACATAAAACAGTCGAAGAATTAGAAAAATTATCTTTATCTAAACTTGAAGAATTAGCAAACGATAATGGTGGATTTGTCTTAGAGTATAAAACACCTGAAGCTGATAACTATAAGTATGTAGGTAATGGATATGTTAATATGGATTATCCAGAAGGACAATATGATATTTTATTCACTTATAAGGGTAAAATAGCATACTACATAAATATCACAGAGACAAAAGAAGAAGAGTAATAATAATTTAAAAAACTATTGTAATCAATAGTTTTTTTATTGTATAATTCTTTTAATTTGGAGGTAAATTATGAAAAATTTAATTGTCGGACAATCAGGTGGTCCAACATCAGTTATAAATGCTAGTTTAGCTGGTGTATATTTTAAAGCAAAACAAGTAGGATATAATAAAGTATATGGTATGCTTAATGGAATCGAAGGATTATTACAAGATCGCATGGTCGATTTAGATATTTATTTTAAGAATAAAGAAAATTTAGAATTATTAAAAAGAACTCCTTCATCATTCTTAGGTAGTTGTCGTTTTAAACTAGGAAGTATTAAAGACAATAAAGATAATTATGAAAAAATCTTTGAAATCCTAGATAAACATTCAATTGATTCAATGATATATATCGGTGGTAATGATTCAATGGATACAGTAGCATCTTTGTATGATTATGCTAAAGAATTCAATAAAAAACAGAATTTTATTGGTGTACCTAAAACTATTGATAATGATTTACCAATAACAGATCATTGTCCTGGTTTTGGTAGTGCTTGTAAATATATTGCTACTTCTTTAAGAGAAGTTATTCAAGATAATAATGTTTATGGTAATACTAAACCAACAGTAACAGTTGTTGAAATAATGGGAAGACATGCTGGATGGTTAACTGCATCAGCAGCTTTAGCTAAAGATGAGACATGTGATGGCGTAGATGCTATATATTTACCAGAAGTACCATTTAATATGGATAAGTTTGTCGAAAATACTAAAGCTCTATTAAAGAAAAAATCTAATATCTTAATTGCTGTATCCGAAGGTATTAAAAATGATAAAGATCAATTCATCTGTGAAATTGGTGATGCATCACTTGCAGTTGATTCCTTTGGTCATAAAGAATTAGCAGGATGTGCTGAAACATTATGTAAGGTAATAAAAAGAGAACTAGGCGTTAAAACAAGATCTATTACATTATCTACATTACAAAGAGCTGCTGCTCACTTAGCTTCTAAAACAGATGTTAACGAAGCATATCATTGTGGTATGAAAGGGGCTTCTTTAGCATATAAAGGTGATTCTGGTAAAATGGTAATAATGAAACGTGTATCTAATAAACCATATAAGATACAATATGGTGTATTTAATGATATTCATAAAATTGCTAATGTTGAAAAGAAAGTACCACTTGAATGGATTGATACTAAAAATAATATGGTAAGTAAAGAAGTTATTGATTATATAAAACCATTAATTCAAGGTGAAGTAAAACAAATATATAAAGATGGTTTACCACAACATATTAATTTAAAATAAAAAACAGGTTTAACCTGTTTTTTTATGTTATAGATCTTAATACTAATTTGTTATCAATTAAATCCCAAGTAAAAGTAATTTCTGATAATTTATTTTTATATTTATTATAAATCTTATCTGTTATTTTATAATCTCTGATACTGGCAATTTCACCATTTTTTAAATCTAATAAAGGAGTTTTTCCATCTTCATCGCCTTCATCTAAAAATATCATATGATATTTAATAAAATGAGTGTTTTTAATAACTTGATAAGAAACAGGTTTTGCATATGCTAACCATCCCTTATTTAGTTCTCCGCCACCATGACCACCATGATCAGGATTTAAGAAATATTTTTTAGTCTTCTTATCATATACATAGAAACAATACCCTTCATCAATATATTCTTCATCATCCTCATCATCCTCATCGTTGTTTACTTCAACTTTATCATAAAGCATACTTTCACATATACTTGGTTCAACAGGATCATAAAAATCATCATAGATGTGTGTAAAATCCATTTTATATTCTTTTCCAAATACATTTTGATAAGCACTAAGTATTTCATCACTAGTCTTTTTATAGAATACTCCATCTTCATCTAATCCCCAAAGATACATTGAAAATAATTTATCTTGGTTATCTATTTTATTCAACGTATCAATACTATAAATAGGATAGTATTCATATAAATTTAATTGTCTATATAACTCCATTACTAATTTTTGTGCTCCACATAAAATACTATCTTTATTATTCTCAACAATAGGTACATTATAACTATCAACCTTACATGAAGTACTAATCTTTGCTGGAATAGCTACTTCAACACTAGGAGCAGCAGTTGTTGTCGTTGTAGTAGTACTTGTAGTTGTTGTACTACTTTCTGTTGTACTTGTTTCTTTAGTAGTAGTACTAGTTTTCGTATTAGCTTCTTCTTTATTAGTATCTCTTAATACAAAGAACCAGAAACAAAAGCCGAAAGTTAATAATATAATTAATACTAATACTATAATTAATGGTTTATTATTCTTTTGTTTATTTTCAACCACTTGTTCTTCATTAATTTTGTTTTCTTCCATAAAACACCTCTTAACTTAATGTAGCATCAATAGTTTTAACACACTTATTTAAAGTTGGATTATAACTATATCCCGGATAATTCTTACATCCTGATTCTTTTTGTTTTAATTCATAACATCCACTATTAGCTGTAGTTCCAAAATCACTTGCTGTACGATATACATATATACCGGAACAAGTATTTTCTACTTGTGAACTACCAGTAACAATATATTGCCAACAATGATTTCCTGGAGCTGCTGAATTATAAACATTTCCGGAATTAGAACATGTTTCTTGTGTTGGATAAGAATCTCTAGATCCATAAGCGCAACCATAATTACCATGCGTATTATCAAAATATGAACCAGTTTCATATCCTTTATATGCTAAACATTTTTTCGTAGCTTCACCTCTATATGTATAACATAAACTACTATCTTTCTTAGATTCTACAAATCCTTCAGGGCAATATCTTTCTACATCTTTTTTATCTATACATTTAGTTTTATCAACTAATTCATAACCATCTGGACACTTATAAGTTTTTGATGGTTCAACTGATGTTTTCTTTGTAGTTGTAGTTGTCGTAGTTGTTGATGTAGTACCCTTCTCCCAAGTTGCATATAAAGTTAAATCTTCACATGTAAGTTTAGCACCATTTAATATTGTTTTTCCTTTTTTATCTGCCCAACTTACAAAAGTATATCCTTCTTTTGTTGGATTCTTAGGTAATTTTAAAGCTTTGTCACATTCTACTGTAATATCATTTACTTTACTTCCACCTTTAGAATCAAATGATATCTTCATTTGTTTAACTTCTTTTGGAGCTTTTTCCCATTTTGCTTTTAAAGTAGTATTTTCCTTAAAGATAGCTTCTTTTTCTATTAAAGTATCTTCTACATACCAACCAGCTAAAACAAATCCCTTTTTCGTAGCCGTAGGTAATTCAACTTTATCTCCTTTAACAACTTCCATTGGATCTAAAGCATCACCACCATCGGTATCAAATGTTAAAGTAACATATTCTTTAACAACTTCTTTTGTTGTCATAGTTGTACTAGTATCTTCCTTAGTATCTTCTTCCTTATTTAGTAAGAAAATGGTAATACCAATACCTATACAAACTACTAGAATAATACATATAAATAATCCTATTTTCTTTCCCATATAAAACCTCTCTCTATTATCTAAACTAATTATACAACCAAATATATAAAATGAAAATCTATTATATTTATCTTTTTTTATATTATTAGTATAATGATATAGAGAGGTAATATATGGATTATGTATTTGAATTTTTAATTGAATTATTATTTGATGTATCTCTTGAAGCATCTCAAAATCAAAAAGTTCCTAAACCAATACGTTATTTTTTAATAGCATGTATAATATTATTTTTCTTATTAGTAATTAGTTTAATTATTATCGCAGGTATATCATGTTTATCTATATCTAAAATAGCTGGAGTTGGTCTAATACTTGTTGGTATATTATTATTAATATTAAGTATTATTAAATTTAGAAAAATATATTTAATTAAAAGGAAGTAAACACTTCCTTTTTATATTAGTGATATAATATATATGGAGAGTGACTATGAGAGAATTATTTAAAAGTGCAGCCCACATGATAATCATTAAAGATGGGAAAATACTAGTTCAAAAACGAAAAGGTTCTAAACTATGGCCAGGTTACTATGCATTACCTGCAGGTCATCTAGATCCAGGTGAAAACCAATATGATGCGTTAGTCAGAGAGGCTAAAGAAGAATTGGGCATTGAAATAGACCCTAAAGATATAATTAATGAATATTGTGTATTAAGAAGAAATTATTTTGAAATAGATGGTAAAAAACTTGAACCATATATTGATTACTATTTTGAAATAGAAAAATATCAAGGTGAACCTAAAATAATCGAAGAAAATAAATGTGAAGAATTATTATGGGTAGATCCATATAATTTACCAAAACCATTTATTAACTATGCTGGTGCCTTCTTGCATAATAAAGACATGAAAACGTATGATTGTCTAACTGATGGAGCATATGAAGAATAGAGAAAGTATTATTTAAAATACTTTCTTTTTATTGTATAATTACAATAGGTGAGATTATATGGAGAATAAAAAGGACGTAATTCTGCTAACAATAGGAATAAATTTAGTAGCAATAGTAATTGTTATAGTAACTATGATATTTGCTCCTAAAACAACTAAAAAAGAAGAATATTTACCACCAACAAAAGATAAGGAATATTTTCCAATTATTGATAGAGGCAAAGAACTAACACCAAAAATACCAGAGCCATATGTAAAAGAGGCGGATTTTAAAGAGGAAGATACAAGTAATTATATTGATTCTTTAAAAATATGTTCTAAAAGATCAATCGAATATACAGAACAAGGAGAACTATATAAATATACTATTAATCGATTTGTTGAAAATTGTACTGACGATATTATAGAAATACCTGTATCAACAGCACATGCTGAATTAGCGACAAATAATAGTGTAACAGTAAATAATAATATTGTAATTATAGATAATAATATTATTAAAGTATATAAAATAAAAGAAAATAAATTATATGATACAGGACTATCAACCAAAGAATATGATATCTATTTGTATGATGATACAGAAAATGTAATCGAAGATGGTGATACTCTAATTGGTTTAGTTTTAGGTGAACCAGTAATGGAAAATGAGGAATATGAGTATTATTCATTGTATTTAACTAAGAATAAGAAAGTGTATGGTTATTATAATTTTATCGAATGTATGGACGAAAAGTGTAATAATGTTTATTTAGGTAACAAAACTAGCAAAACAACATTTGATATAAATGTGCTTATAGCATCAACAGGAACTATAAAAAACATTGATAATCAAGCCAAACCACAAACAGGATGTAATTATTATAGATATTCTAGTTACTTTGATTATGATTATGAATCGGATTCTAAATCACCATATATATATTATTATCCTCCATGTTCACGTGGCAAATTTATTAAAATACTAGATGATAAGTTTGAAACAATAATAGATGGAAAAGATGTTAAAAAAAGTACACATTATAAAGAGAATATATTAATCTATGATGATAAATTAAAAATATATGATGCTAAAGGTAATTATATCAAGGACTATAATAATTTAATTGTCGTAGCATTCGAAAATAACGAAAAAGGGGGAAATAAATACGCTATAATAACAGAATATAATGATTTGAATTACTATATAATAACCCTAAATGATTTAGTAAATGGCAATCTAAATGCTAAAAAGAAAATAGATTTAGATTTACCTGAATCGAGAGAAATAGTATCTTTAAAAAATTATGATACTGCTAAGAAAACAAGGGTTGAAATTATAACTAAAGAAAATTATATCTCTTGTTCATATTATAATATATATGAAGGTGAAGATTTTAAACTAACTGATACTATAGATTTTTGCTAAATAAAGGAATTATTTATAATTCCTTTTTGTTTTGAATAATTAATTATTCAAATATATTAATAGATTGTTCAACATCTACTTGTTAATATGAAACTAGAAAGAGGGAACAATTATGAAAATACTTTTATTAAATATAATAAATTTTTAAATTCACTAGACAACCATACTATAATAGATAGAAATACTATCTTAATCAATAGAATTAATGAACTAGATAAAGTGATATCCTATAAGATAGATGAATTAATAGTAAGATAAAATAAAAGAAGTGATTTAATCACTTCTTTTAATATTTTATTTCTGTTAATATTAAATGTTTATCTTCAATTTCATATATTAAACTTACACTAGTTATTTTCTTCCAATACTTCTTCCAATAAGCATCATCTATAACTACATCATCTAACTCTTCAGAATCTAACTCTTCATTATCTTCATATACTCTAGTACGTGCTAATGGTGATATAAAATTATTCTTAATGTCTACAATATAATGTGAAGTATATATATTTTTATCATTCGTAGTTACTAACCCATCTATAGGTTGATCAAATATTATTTTATAAGTAACTATGTATTGATTATTATTTTTCTTATAATTAACAAATCTAGCCTCTCTAAAATGTCTATCTTCCATAAAGATATCCGTAGCTAATTTATCACATGCATAGTACATATCATGCTCTTCATCATACTTATATAATGATGAACAATTATAATAACCACCGTCATCTGTATAATCAGCACAATTAAATGGATCAATAACATCTTGTAATTTCAAATTAAATTTATCACCAAATAATTCTTTAGAGAATCTTAATATATCTTTACCCCTATAAAATAAAATATTATTGGTTCCATAAAAACTAACATATCCATCTAGAAAAGCTTCAGAAATAATCCTTGCTTTATACTCATTATCATTATTATATACATCAGATATTAAAAAATGATCATAACTAAATAATTCCATTTTCGCATAATATTCAATCAATTTATTTGATACTTTAACAATATTGTTTTGATTAACTGTTTCTATTGTTGGTAAACTTGCTAGTTCTTTTGGCTCATTAAATTCTTTATAGCACTCCATTTCTTCATATTCTTCATCATATATTGCCTCTGATGTAGTAGTACTAGTTGTCGTACTAGTTGTCGTAGATTTAGTAGTTGTACTACTATCTATAGATTCAACTTTTTTCTTGTCTTTTAATAACAAGAAAGCTAATAAACCTGTTGTTATCAACAATAAACCAATAATAATTTTATACTTATTATCTTTCATATATACTCACCTGTAATAAATATATCACATATATTTTATTAACATATAACAACAATATTTTTATTTACAATATTATGTTATAATTTTCATAATGGTGATAATAATGAAAGAATTAAATATTAAACAAAAAATATCTGTTTTAGCCCTTATAATATCTATTTCAGGTATTATAGGATGGATATATGAAGTTTTCTTTTACTACCTTAACAGTGGCTTAAAAGAGGTATATATGCGTGGTCCAAACTTCTTACCTTGGATTAATATATATGCCTGGGGATCTTTATTAATTATACTTACTACATATAAATTTAAAGATAAACCTTTATTAGTATTCTTAATAAGCTTAATATCCACGGGTTTATTAGAATTCTTTTCTGGATATATATTATATGGTGTATTAGGACTAACTAGACAATGGGACTATAATGTTGAAATATTAAATTTTGGTAATATAGGTGGATATGTATGTTTAAGAAGTGTCTTAGTTTTTGCTTTTGCTGGTTTATTTATAATATATGTGTTATTACCATTTTTAATTAAACTAGTTAAATCTAAACATTTTAATATTATATTTATTATAAGTATTATTTTATGTAGTATATTCTTAATAGATGAATTATATAATTTAATATTTGCTAATCTACTTCATTTACCTAATGCTGAGCAAATATATACAGGAATAGGTATAAAGTATATACATTTTTCATAAGAAGAGAGTAATAATCTCTTTTTATTATGTTATAATAAATATGATAGAGTAAAGAGGTGATGCTATGAATTCCTTTAAGAAAAAAGTAAAAGAAAAAATAAAAAAATATTCCAAAGAAGAATACCTAGATGGATATATTAATGACGAATTCCTAACTGATGATGGTAAAGCTGATATCTTTTTAAACATCAATCATCTCGAAGAACTATATGATTTTAAAACAGCATATGCTCAAACTGACTTAAATGAAAAAGTATATAAACATATTGATACTAAAGCATCTATGCTAAATAATGATATACCTCTTAAACTTAGAATAATAGGTATGCAATTTGATAATAAAGAACAAGAACAAATAAAACATATTATCACAGAACATTATGCTATCGAATTATATAAAATTCAAAAAAGATTTCGTAGACATAATATCAAAGCTATTAATCTATTGCTACTAGGTATTATGTTCCTATTAATATATGCTATTATTGCTTTAACTCTAGAAACTGTATTTATCAAAGAAGTATTAGGTTTCTTATTCTCATTTACTTTATGGGAAGCTTTTGATGAAGTATTATTTACTCAAGGAGAATTAAAATATCAAAGAGAAGTAATAACACAAAAATTACTTATGGATATAATATTTGATGATGTTGAAAAAGAAGAATAAAGGAAGTGTATAACATGCCAGAAAAAGATTTTACACCAAAACCTGGAGCCATAGATATCTTTACTACGGCTATCGCAGCAATTATTATTAGCTCTTGGCCTAGTGCTCTTTATAATTACGCCGTAAATGGTAATTTATCCGGTTTAGGCGCCGGAATGATGATTATCTTATTTGCAATACTTCTAACACCATTTCCCTATATATTGATTGATAGGAAATTTAATATATTTAAAAATAATGATAATTATTTTTTAATTCGTTTTTTGGTTCCTTTTTTGTATCTATTTATCGCAGCTCCTTTAGGAATCTTCCTTGAGGATAAATTACCTACCGGTAATTTTACTTTAGATCTTAAAATAAAAAGTGTTATAATTGCTGGACATCCTGAACCAATTTATATTGAACCAAAGAATATCTCATTAAATGAAATTTCTTTTAGATCTAATAATCCATCAATAGCTACTGTAAATGGAAATGGTATCGTATATGGTGTAAGTACTGGACAAACATCAATTACCGTTGAATATAGAGGAAAAACTAAAGACTTACCAGTAAATGTTAAATATATACCTATTGATGAAATAAGAATCAAAACTGAAGTTGTACCATTAAATTCTGAAAAAGAATTGATATTAGAAGTAACTCCTGAACTAAATTCTGATTCAATCGAATCAATAAACAGTTCTGATGAAGAAATATTAAAAATAACATATACTAGTATTGGTTATAGTATATATGGTAATAATACAGGTGTAGCTAATATCATAATAAAAACTAAATCTGGTAAAGAATTTACTTATCCAATTAAAGTAACATAAAAAAAGAGGTTTATAACCTCTTTTTATTTTAATAACTCTATAAATTTCTTTACTATATTATTATTCTTTCTATTATTATCTACTAAACATACTAATGACTTAGGTTCTATATTAAATGATGTATTTAATTCATATAATTCATTATTATCTAATCTATTTTGAACATATTCTTTAACTACTAAACCAACACCTAAACCATTATATGCACAATCTTCAATAATTAAATCATTACCAATCTCCATTAATGGATTAATTATTATATTATTATTACTACAAAATCTATTAAAATTTTGTCTATTACTTGCTTTATAAGGCAATAATACTAAAGGTAATTCTTCTAGATCTTTCTTTCTAATTAATTTATTAACATATTTACTATCTTTATTAACTACTAATATATCATGTAATTCTTTTATATTAATAACATCAAAATTATCTGGAATATTATTAGGTAAATGCGTAAATACTACATCTACTAAACCTATTTGTGCTCTTTTAATTAATTCATCTGTTACTAAAGTATGTACTATTACATTTATATTTGGATATAATTCGTGAAATTCTTTAATAAATGGCATTAAATATCTTTGCATTATTGTATTACCAGCTCCAATATTAATCGTACCTTGTTCCATATTATTTAAACTAGTTAGATCTTCTTCTGCTGATATTATTAATTCCATTGATTTCTTTATCTTGTTAAAGAGTAATTCTCCGGCTTGTGTTAATGAAACCCCATTATTCAATCTATTAAATAATACAGTATCTAAATCACTCTCTAAAACTTTAATAGACTTACTAACTGCTGGTTGACTAACCATCAATTCATTAGATGCTTGTGTTATATTTCCATTCTTTGCTACATAATAAAATACTTTATACAATTCTAAGTTTGTTTTCATAATACCCCCCATAACTACAAGTTATACCAATATAAATTTTTTTTGTTTTTGATTATAACACTTTTATCAAAAAAGTCAAATAAAAAAGTAAGATTAATATCTTACTCTTTATTATCCTAATTGTTTAGTATTACTAGATTTTATATCAAATTTATTATCTGGATTTAATATAGGTCCCTTTGTACCATCACTATTAATAATATAACGAATAGGGAAGGCTCTCTCTTGTCTTTCTCTATTTTGTTCAATAACTATATCCATAACGGCATCAATTTGGTCTTCATTTACTCCATATATTTTCTCATATATTTCTCTTACTGCACTCATTAATGTATTACCATTAACTTGTTTATTTACTTTAGAAACAATGGCATTACCAAATTTCTGTAAGAACTCACTAAATACCTCATTCATTGGTCTATCTCGTTCTTCTTCTTCCCAAACAAAGGTATATTCATCTTTAGCATATTTACCATATTCACTATTTAATTGTTCATATAGTTGAGGATCTAGTGTAACAATAGATTTTAATAATTTATCCATTAGATTTTCTTCTAACTTTTCTTCTTTTCTATCATAATGTTCTACATCACGCATTAATCTACTATAAGCTGAATTTAAAGAACGATAACTAGTAGTTAATTCTGCATTATTCTTTTTATTTATTACTTCAAATATTCTTGCTTGGAAATTACCCATATTTGATGCATTTGTTTTAATATTATATAAGTTACCATATGCATAATTAAAATATTCATATGTTTTTTCATCAACTTTCTTTAATACATTCATAAAATCAACGAAATGTTTCTTATATTCTCCTATATTTTTATCTAATTCTTTCTGTTTATCAATTTCTTGTTCCGTAAGTTTTTTATTTAACCATAAATTAACTTTTTCATAAAACTCTTCGACAGAATTAACAAAGAATAATTCATCTACATTTTTAAAATCTAAGAAATTATATCTATTTATTCCATTATATTCATCATGTGTCATAACCGCAAAGTTATATGTATCATTATCCATAACATTATCCCAAGTAGGATCAGATAGATAATAACCATCTACATTATATTTAGAATCTACAATATTTACTTCTAATCTAGCATGTCCACCACTTTGCGTTACAACATCATCAGGTAATACTTCAGCATCAGTTGGAACACGATCCAATCCAACATCTACATCAACACCATATGACTTGCAAGGAATATCTAGTTTTTCACATAAATCCATCAATAGTTTAGCAAAACCAACACATACCATATAGTCTCCCTCTAGTATGTCATATAGATTTCTAGATGCAAATAAGTTATCTTTATTTTCTTTATATGGTTTATATTTTTTAGCAACATTATAAGCATATATAAACTTTTCCATTGGACTCATATCTATAGCTCTACTAGCCAAATCTATTAATCTATTTTCATAATAACAATATGTTTCAATTGGATATGTTTCTATAATACTATTACTTACATTTACTTCTGAATATTTTTGTTCTATTCCCGGATTATTCTTTATATAATTATTTAATTCATTTTTAGTAGAAATATCATTGTTTTTATACACTTTAATAATAACCTTATTATTTTTATTAAATTCTTTTAATTTACCAATTGCTTTAAAAATATTCTCATAATCCGTAAAATCTTGGAATACTATCGTAGCTTGGTCATTAACTATTTTTAAGTATTCCATTTCTTTATCAGATAAAGGTTCTGTAATAGTAATTAATGAATCTGCTTCTAAAGATTCCATAGTATTTTCTCCGAATAATGGTTTTTTCCTATTATATCCTATCTTTCTATCCATTACTGTTTCTAACTCTGGAACAACATCTTTCGTTTCAATAGAATCTATATTTGAATTTTTAATGATTTCATATTCCTCAAGAGTTAATGTATGCTCATCAAAAAATATCGTATTAACATTAGGGTTAGTACATAAACTTTTTAAAAAATCTATGTCATAAAAAGATTCATTAAGAAAAAAACTATTCGTTTTAGTTTTGCTTAATACCTTAATTAATTTATCCTTTATTTCTGGGTGTTGTTCATAATATTCCTTATCTAAATCTAGAGTATTGTTTATAAAAACGCAATCACTATAAACTATTGGATTTTCTTTTGATGAAAATCTAATTATTCTATCCTCTGAAAGAAAAAAAGAATAATTACAACTTAAAGAAGATACAACATAATTATCTAAATCATTTAAAACATCATCTAAAGTTACACTCTTAGTATTTAAATTTTCTGCTTTTGTAGCATCTATTTCTACCATAATAACCACCTACTATAATAATTATATCAAATATAATCATTTTGATAGTTTTAAAGACAACATATTTACAGCCCATACATAACTTTGAGTTATATCTTATATGAAAAATAAATATTTTAAATAATAAAATACCAGTACTATAATACAAACCAGTTTGAGGGGCCTAAACAAACTAAACTATAGAAGGAGGGTTTTTACATGTTTGAAAAAAATTTATTAGAAGAAATTCAAGAAGCAAAGATTGCCAACGAAATTGGACATGTATGTTTCTTTAATACTGGTGAGGTACAAAAAGAAACAAGAGATTATGCAAGTCATGCTAAAGATGAATGGCGTTTAGATGACTCTTTAAGATATGTTGGACATACTCTAACAGATGCTACTAAGAGTTATGCTACAAAATTCTCATTTGATACTATTCAAATGGATCTTAAAATGGGATTAGTATATAACGCTAAAGATGTTGACGAACAAAACAACATTAAAGAAGGAGCTCAACCACTTGATGGTATAGTACGTTACTATACTGGTAGTGTAAGAAGTTATTTAGATGGAGAACAAACTAATGATAGAGATTATGCTGAATATGGTGTATTTAATTATCAAGGATATGTTAATTACAACAAATTAGTAGCTCGTTTAAAAAAAGGTGGCGTAGAATTTAATGGACCTAAGTCATTTAACGAATTTAAAGAAGCTCTAGCAGCAGGTGAACCATTTAGAATGTTAGTAACTGCAAGCCTAACAAAGACATTAAAAAAGGAACCTGAAGAACCAATAAAGGAAGAACAACAAGTAGTAAAAGCAAAAAGATTTGGAATCTTCAGAAAAACTAGATAAAACAAAAAAGAGAATCAATTGGTTCTCTTTTCTTTTGTCATAATATCTTTCTTTCAGGTAAAATAGATGTTAACACAAACAACGTCAATTAGCAAATAATTGTTAATAAAACCAATATATTATATACTAATAATAGGTGATTATATGAAATTAGTAGTTAAAAACATTCAAAAAAGATTTGATACTAAAGAAGTATTAAAGGGGTTAAATTATGAGTTCGAGGAAGGCAAAATATATGCTTTACTAGGACGTAATGGTGCTGGTAAAACAACTTTCTTTAATTGTTTAAATAACGATATTGAAATGGATGCTGGTGAATATTATCTTCTAGATGACCAAGGAAATATGGTTAAAACAAGAGATGTAGACTTCGGTTATGTGTTATCAACTCCAGTAGTACCTGATTTCCTAACAGCTCGTGAATTTATTCGCTTCTTTATCGAAATAAACAAAGATAATATCAAAAATTTACAACCTGAAGATTATTATTTTGATTTAGTACGTATTAATCCCGAAGATCGTGATAAATTACTTAAAGATTATTCTCATGGTATGAAGAATAAAATGCAAATGATAGTTAATATTATTTCTAATTCTAAAATACTATTACTAGATGAACCATTAACATCACTAGACGTAGTTGTAGCGGAAGAAATGAAAGAATTATTAAAATCTATCAAATCTGATCGTATATTATTATTCTCTACCCATATTATGGAACTAGCTACATCTTTATGTGATGAAATAGTCTTATTACATAATGGTGTTCTTGAAGGAATAAGTAAAGAGAATTTAAGTAACGAAGAATTAAAAAATAAAATTATTAATGCGTTAAAGGAGGAATAACATGATAAAGAGTCTTATAACCTCCATAAAACTCCGTTTTACCTATAAAACAAATTCATTTATCTATTCATTTAGAACCATCCCATTTATAGGTAATTTAATACCAACGAGTTTATATAACACCCCAAATCTAAAATTAGCTATAGCAATTATAATAACTGTTCTAGCAGCTTTAATTGCTTATCCTCTTTTATATTTATTTTATATATTAGGATTATGGTTTTTTTATGATTTGTTATTTAGTGAAGCTAGTGCATTATATTTTGCTTATGTATTCTTAATCGGAGCAATTGTTGTATCGATATTTAAACCATTATCAGTTAGATCCGAACGTGATTCTGATTACGCTATTAACAGTATGCATATGCCTGCTAAAACATATTTATTAAGTAATTATTTATATAAATCTACTTTATTATTCTTTGGTTTTACTGGTGCTATCTTATTATTACATTTATTAACTAAATCTGATGAACTAACAAACATCCCAGCATATTATGCTTTAATATTACCAATATTACATTTATCTATTAAAAATATTAAAACATACATAAATATTAAATATATCGATAAAATGCCTAAATACAATATGTTTATGGTATTACTAATATTATCTATAATTCCTCTTATATATGTTCAACTATATCAACCTGAATTATTAAGTATATTAATGAAATGTTATACTGGAGTATTTATTTGTTTAGGTATTGCTTCATTAATTGGATTATTTACTTATAATCGATATCATTTTATCTTTAAAAAGTTATTTAATGCTCGATTAGCTAAAAAAAGTTTAAAAGAAGTAGAAATAGATCAAATATCTAATACTATAGATAGTAATACTAAAATAACAAGTAATAAACATGGTTATGATTTATTACATGATTTATTTGTAAAAAGACACTCTAAAATATTAGCTAAAACCGTATTAAGTTTTACTGTCATAGAAATAATCATTGTTATAGGTATGGTTATTGTATCTTTATTAGTACCAGAATTAAGAGATGCTATAAGTGTATTATATAGTAAATACTCATTATATTTCTTAATTGTTATGTACTGTATTAATCGTGGAGAAAAGATATCTAAAGCCATGTTTATGAACTGTGATCATGCTATGTTAACATATCGTACTTATCGTTCTTCAAAAGTAATATTAGAAATGTTTAAACGAAGATTAAAAACATTAATATCATTAAACTTATTACCAGCATCTGTTTTAGCTATCGGAAGTTTAATCTTATTAATAATAACTAAAGCAAATCTATTTAGTATTATTTTCTTCCCATTATCATTAATATTCTTAAGTGTATTTTTCTCTGTTCATAATCTTGTATTATATTATTTATTACAACCATATAATTCTGAAACAGAAACAAGAAGTAAATCATATCGTATAGCTAACTCTATAACATATTTATTATGTTTTGGTCCAGGTTATTATTTTGATATTATAATATCTCCAGAACTATTCAGTATAATATGTTTATCAATATCTATAATCTATATTATTGCTGCATTATATATAGTACATAAATATGCACCAAAAACATTTAGAATTAATTATGAATAAAATGGTGATTATATGAATTATACAGTACATACAATAGATTACAAAGATCCCAATTTTGTTAAAATATGCCATTACCTTGAAAAGGCTATTACCCAAGAAAACTTAGCTATAAATGGCGGTACTTTGAATTACCAAGGACTGACTTATCGTTCCGATTTATTATCCTTAGTTTCAAACGGAGATAATATTGTCGGATATAACTCTATTGTTATTCTTGAAGATAGTTATTATATATATCAAATAGCTATTAAAAAAGAATATCAACAACAAGGCTTAGGTATGATGTTGATGGAAGAAGCTATGCGTATAGCCAAAGAAAACAATATGGATGTAACAGCCAATGCTATGGATTATAATTCTAATTCAGTAAGAATGTTTGAAAGATTAGGATTTACTAAATTAGGATATAGTTCTGAAGGTAACGGTTTTTATGAATTTAAACAAATTAGTAAAAACAAAGGAAGTATATAAAAAAGAGACATATGTCTCTTTTTATTTGAAATATTACTCATTTAATAATACAATATAATTATGATAATAGGGAGAGATAGTTATGGATGATAAAAAGGGATTTATTGTTATTATCATAATACTATTGATAGCAACTGGATTTAGTGTGTTTTATTTATTAACCCACTATAATCTAACTGATGTTATAAACACTAATAAAGGTTATCATTTAGTTAAAGTTGGTGATTATGATAATAAATATGATGCCGCTGATGATGTAACTGCCTTTGATAAATATACCTTAGTATTATTAAAAAAAGATGGAACAGCAGAATATACCTTAAATATATATAAAGATAAAAAAGTAATTAAATCAGTAACGGTAAATGAAGGCGAAGAAATTCGTCGTATCAACAATTCTAATTATTTCTATATAGCTACCGTTGGTATATATGGTACAGATAAAGGTGGACGTGGTATAAACTTTGATAATTTAGGTATTAACGAAGATAATTATCAAACTTATATTCCTTTAAGCGAAGATATGATTATTGTTCAAAAGAATGATCAATATGGTGTTATGAATATTAAAGGAGAAATGATAGTTCCTTTCGGTACATATGACACAATTGCTTCAACTACAACATCGAAAGATAATGTGGCTAAATATGCTTTTGTAGAAAAGAACAAAAGAGTCGGAGTAATAAATTCTAAAGGTAAATTAATAATACCAGTTGGTTATGATATTTCCGAAGAAATAAGCGATGAAGATGGTGTATCTAATAGTTACGGAATAGAAAATAATGATAATAAAAATCATTTATTATATCTACATAAAAATAATGAAATCGTAGTTTTTACTGAAAATGGTACTAAGTTATTTAACTTAAAGAATTCTATTCAAGTTATAAACAATAATATTTATCATATTACTAGTAATTCTATTGAAAAATATGACTTTGATGGTAATTTAATAAAAACTATTAATAATGGTAAACGTAATTTTGTAAGTATTCTTAAGAATGAAAATATTATTTATGAGGAAGATAATGTAATATATCAAGTAGATCTTGATGAAAATGAATATAAACTTGGTACATTAAATACTTATAAATGTGGTAATGAAGGATGTTATGACTTTAACGATTATTTATATGCTGTTAAAGATGAAACAGTTCATTTATATACATTTAAAGATCATAAAGAAATTGGAAACTATACTGGTGCTAGATATCTTTCATTCGATGGTGAATTTGGTAAGAAAGAATATTATCTTGTATGGAAATCTGGTAAAGGTGGTTTAATTGATGCAACTACCGGCGAAGAAGTTATTCCTTTAGAATATGTTTTATTAAGTTATAAACCAAAAGAAATAAGTCATAATGATACTTATGTCTTTAAAAAGGGAGACGACTATTACATTATTGACTGTAATGGCATAGTTAAAAAAATAACTACTAAAAAAGATAATCCTCAAGATATAACTCAATTCTATGACAAAGTATATATCTGGAATAATCAATTATTTGCTTATCCATTTAGTAAACTAGAAGAAAACTATGTTACTGAAGTTAAACAATTAGATAATAATTTATTAATCTTTAATATGCGCAAAGAAATATCTGAAGATGTAATTAAAATGGGTATATATAAAGATGGTAAACCTTTAGAGTATACTAATGAAGAAGATATAACACTTAAATATTATATAGGAACAATAGATGATAGATTATATTTCTTAACTAGTAAAGGAGTATACATATTAACAAATGAATAGACGTTATATACGTCTATTTATTATGTTATAATAAATGTAAGAAAGAAGATGATTACATGGGTTTGTTTAAGGCTTTATTCGGAGGTATAGACGATAATATTAATATTTCTGGATATGATGAAGATGAATTAGATGCTTATGGTTTAGATGAAGAAGAAAAAGAATTAGTACGTGATGGGGTATGTACCCCAGATGATTTTGAAAAAGAATTTGATGAATCTTTATATGGTGAAAAAGAATTAGATAGTTATGGCTTAGACGAAAACGAAAAAGAGCTTGTTCGTAAAGGCGACTATGACCCATGGCAATTCGAAGAAGAAGATACTGACGAAGATGATTATTATGCCGAAGATGACATCTAATATTATATTTGTATGTTGGGGTAATATATGTCGTAGTCCTATGGCTGAATATATATTTAAGACTATGTATAAGGGTAATATTACCAGTAGAGCTTTATCAAACGAAGAATATGGTAATGATATATATCCACCAGCTAAAGATGTCTTAAATGACCATAAAATACCTTATGATAGACATTATGCTAAAAAGATAACTAAAGAAGAATATGATAATGCTGATTATATTGTTGTTATGGAACAATACCAAATAGATTTCTTATATGATTTATATGGTAAAAGAGATATTATTATTACTCTCTTAGATAAAGATATCGAAGATCCTTGGTATACCGGAAGATTCAATCAAGTATATAATGAAATATATGAAGGTTGTAAACAATTATTAAACAAAATAAAAGAATGATTTAATATCATTCTTTTTCTATTTTCGTTAATTTACCAAAAGTCTGTTCTAGATTACTTTCATCAAATGTTAAAAATTCTGAATAATTATATTCTTTGACTAAATCTTCTCCTTTATATATTTTAACTGTTCCAAAAGAAGATCTAGGAATTCTTTGAAATGATATACAATCTACATCTTTAACAGTAGTCTTATACTTATTATCATAATCATTTAAATATATATATAAATCTCCATCTTCAATAGCAAATAATATGCTACCCCAAGCTAACTTATCATTATCATCACACCATATTTTACTTACAACCGTAGTACTTGTAGTACCAATTTCTATTTCTTCGGTTGTCGCACTAGTTTTACTTCCTTTTTTCGTTTTCTTAGTAGTATCACTAGTTGTTGTTGTACTAGAGGTACTAGTAGTTGTCGTCGTTGTTGAAACTGTAGTTGTTGTCGTACTAACTTCTTCTTTAGTTTTATCTTCTAACTTCATAAATACCATTAAAACTAATAAACAAACAATTATTAATCCAAAACTACCTGCTATAATCGAAGACTTATTCATAATTATCATTCTTTCTACTTTATAAGTATAACATAATAGATTTTAATTGTTAATTATTTCAAAAATATTTATAATATAAATGACTAGGAGAGGAATAAAGATGAAAATAATTACTCGTGAATATGAATTATCTAATCCATTATTAACTAATAATTATACATATATTAATGTAAGTGATATCCATAGTAATCCTAAAGCTATGCAATATATTGAAAAAGTTATAAACAATATTAAACCTGATTTTATTGTTATGACTGGTGATATTGTTGATGCTATTGATAATAAACATAATAATGAATTATTTTCTATTATTAATAATATATCTAAAGAATATCCTATCTTTATTTCTTATGGTAATCACGATTGTGTATATTCTGAAAAGCGTCATCTTATGACTGGTGATTATTCTATTTTAGATAAAATTGAACTTAATAAAACTAATGTTTTAGCTAATCGTGGTTTTTATAATTATAATGATGATTTAAGTATTATATCTTTTAATTATTTATCTCCTGAATGGTATTATGAACATAAAGAAGATAAAAATATGTTTCGTGAAGAATTTGAAAAAGATTATGTACCATCAAATGGTAAATTCAATATCTTATTAACTCATAGTCCTAATCCATTTTTTGATGATAATGGTACATTTATGAACAATAAATTATTAGATAACACCATAGTCAATTGTGGTCATAATCATGGTGGCTTTGTTTTACCATCTATTCAGGATAAATTAATAAATAAAAAGAAATATGGTATCGGACTTGTAGGTCCATATCATCGTTTATTCCATCATCATGCTTATGGTTTTTATTCAAACCATCAATCATCAATTATAATAAACAATGCTGTAACTAAATGGTCAGATTGTAATGGTCATTTCTTAGGTTCGATCGTTAATTCTATTCTTAAACCAGAAATAGATATTATTCATTTAAAACCGGGAGATGAACATAATTTAAAATATATTGGAAGAAAGAAAGTGTAGAAATGTCTAAAGATTTGAACAATTATTACACTAAAGGAAGAACTACCGGTCCTAAATGGAATTTTGATTTAGCTCCCTTAATCGAAGATTTTTCCTTTTATGATTTTTGTTATGCTGCAGATGGTTCTGATCATGGTGCCTTTCTAGTTGTAACAGATAACCAATATTTAATTGGTTATAATGCCGGATATGGTGCTGGTTCTCATATGCATGCCTTTGGTCGAATTCATAAAGATCTTTTAGGAGGTGGCGAAATATCTAATCCTCAAGATGGTATTTTCTTATCTTCTCAATTACAAAAAGAAGCATTAACTGGTCGTATAACTTATGAACCCTATATCGATGAAAATGAACGCCAAAAATATCGTGGTCGTATTATCCTTGATACTGATAGTATTTATACTAGTAAATTTGTTATATCACCAAGTCAATATGAACAATTTATGGAGTTTTATAAAGATTATAACGAGGAAATTAAACTAGCTTGTCTACGTTTTAATATGCAAGTAGAATTCACTATACGTGAAGAAGGTAAATATGAAACTATTAAATCTAATTCATTAGATGAAGCTGTTAAATACTTACAAACATGTATTGTTGATGACTATCAATCTATTCCTGATGGTGTCATATTAAATAAAGTAAAAGTTAAATCAAAGATGTAAACAATCTTTGGTTTTTTTATTATATATGATAATATTTTATTGTAAGGTGATAATATGGATAAAGACTATAAAACATATGTAACTAAAGGTAATATAACTAATGAAAAATGGAACTTTGATCTTGAACCATTAATATCCGAATTTAGTCTATTAGATTTCTGTCGTAGCGGCTTACGTAACAAAGATTATGAAGATCACGGTGCTTTCTTAGTTATAACTAACCAACAATATGTTATAGGTTATAATTCTAAATTTGGTATTGGACCTCACATGGAAGCATATGCTCGAGTAGAAAAAGATATGCATGGTGGAGGCGATATTACTTCATTTCAAGAACTAGTAACATTATCCACTAATTTAAGTATTAGAGCTATTACTGGTCGTATAATGTATGAACCTGTTATGCTCGAAGGTTATTCTCGTCCTATCTATGATGGTTATATCCATTTCTGTATGGCAACTCATAATGGTACTAATAGAGTTATAACTCAAGAACAATATGAACAATTCTTAGCATTCTATAATGAATATAATGAACAATTTTTAGCAGCTGCTCATAATTATCGTTTCCGTGTTCAATTTTCATATCTAAGCCCTGATGGTAAACTTAAAAAAGATGTATGTGATTCTTTAGATAATTTAAAAACCTTTATGGAACATAATTTATCTTTAGAACCAATTAAAGATGAACCAGAAGAAGTATTATTAACTAAATCAGAAAAGAAGAAAAGTAGATAAAAACATCTACTTTTTTATTTTATGAAATAGTGTTAAAATCATAATAGGAGAGTAATGCTATGGACTACAATATTAGATACGAATTTAGTAATATTTGTGATCAAGCCTCTAGCGAAATAGATGCTATTATCGAAGACGAATTACATGAAATAGTTCCTCGTTATAAAGAGAAAATAGCAGCTATATGTGAAGGAAGAACCGATAAACCATTTAACTTTATCGATACTCTTGTTGATCAACATATATATATTGAAACTAAAGCATATTTAAGAACATATTCACGTACTTTAACTAGCGTATTATTTGATGTATCTAATTATATGTCTTCGGTTGCTGAACAATCTCCGGAGGAAATAAAAGTAGCTTGTGCTGATTGTTTAAAAAATATAACAGATATTAATCAAATTAATAAATATCATATTTATAAAAGAATACCTATCTTCTTAAAACCTTTCTTAAGAAGAGTCATAGATACTTATAAATCAGTATTAAACTATGAAGAAGAAAAAGAATTACAAGAAAAATTACATAAATTAATTCAAAAAGAACTAGAAAACGATATTACTGAAATGATTGAACGTATTCGTAAACGTATCAATAAAGTAATTAAAAGACTAGAAAAAGAAATAACTAAAATATCTGACTTATTGTATGATACAAATGCTAGTAAAGATGATAAATTACTAAAAGAATATAATAAGAAATTAAATGTCATAGGTTATTCACTAGATGAATTATATAATGGTTTAGTAATAACTGAACCAACCGGTAAAGAACATCGTACCTATATTGATGGAACGCATTTAAAAACAGGTGATAATTCCTTAACTATCAGTATCGATAAAGACTTAATAGTTCTTTATAATTCTCATAATTATTATAAATTTATAACTGTTAATGATAAGAGTATTAGTGTTAGAAATAATGAAATAACTATTTCTATCAATAAAGAAGAAAATCTACCTATGTCATGGAATCGTACGCCAATAATAAGTTTAGCTCAAAAATATTATATTCTTATGCATATAGGAGATTTCTTTCCTAATGTAATTGAATTATTATTAAAGAATCCTAGTTATTATCAATATTTTAAAAAATGTAAGAAAACATATGAATCTAATAAAATGTTTACTGAAAAAGGTATTAATACTAAAAGAGAAAAAGAAATAATCCGTCGAATGGAATTATTAGGTTATAAACTTGAAAAGAAAAAAGACTCATTAACCGCTATTGATTCTGATAAAAAGAAACATAAATTATTAATCCAAGGTGATTATTTAGTATTCGAAGATAATGAATCAATTAAAATAAATCTCCAAGCAATTGCTTTAAATAATAAGATTGAATATGAATATATCTTCATGGATGCTTTTAAACATGTATTAATATCTAATGCTTCATTAGAACAATTTGATATTGTCTTTAATCATGATGATAAAATATATCGTATCTTAATCGATGATGAAATGATCATAGGTAATATTATAGATAAAGATAATAATGTTACGAGAAATGATGGAGTAGTAATAAGAGTATTTAATGATATGTATCCAGGTATAGTTAAGGCTTTATATAAACGCGTAGATGAAATAAAAGATAGTATTCCATTAGATATTCAAATAAAAAGACTAGAACAAACTCAAGATGTTCAACAATATTTAGCTTTAATCAATAAAAAATTAAAAGAAGAAACCGAAGAAGAAGAAAAAACATCAAAATCATAGTAGATATTTTAATATAACCTATGTTATAATAAAAATAATAGAAAGAGTAGAGAGGTGCGCTATGGCCAATAAAGATATAAAAGCAGACGAATTAGAAAAATATCTTACTGAAGCTGAAGAAGAAATGGAAGACGAAGCTGAAGAAGAAACTGAATTAGAAAGAGAAGAAGTCGAAGAAACTCCAAAAGAAGTTCATGACGATGAATTATCTGAACCAGAACTAACTGAAGAAGAAGATAAGATTGAACCACAAGGACTTTCTGATGAAGAAGAAACTGAAGTTCCAGAAGAGGAAGAAGAACCAGAACTTCCAGAAGAAAAAGTTGAAGAGGAAGAAGAACTTCCACAAGTAGAGGAAGAAGAAATCGAAGTTGAAGAAAAATCAAAAGAAGAGTTCGAAGAAGAAATGGAAGAAGAAATAAAAGCTGAAGAAGAAAGCAAACCAGAAGAACCTGAAGAACCACAAGAAAGAGAATTATTAGCTATTGAAAAGATTTCATGTGAATCACTAGCTACAATCAATAATTACTTTATTGGTATTACAGCTATTGAATATGCTTTCTATGTAACATTAAATATGCTTCTTTCTGCTATTGTAGTTATTAAAACAGAATTAACTGGATTCTTCGAAAACACTAAAGCTTTATTAATTCAAGGTGTAGAATGTTTTGCCTTTGTAGTAGTATTATTCCTAGTAGCATCTTTATTTAATAATATATTAAGACAAAGAGAAGGAAAATTAGGATTAACAATTCTATTCTTATCAGAATTAGTATTACTAGGTTGCTTCTTAGCCCAAATTATTGCTGTAGTAAGAGCAGTATTAATATTTTAAATAAAAAAGGTGTAAACAACACCTTTTTTTTATTGAAAAAATCTTTTTCCTAAAAAAAATTATATTATAATTAAAGTGGGGAAAGACAATCTAGGAGATTTATATGAATAGAATGTCGCAAATTAAAACTTATCCTCATTTATCTATGAAACGGCAGTGTGAGGTTGCCTATTTAGTCAAACTTGGGTATAAAGCCCGGGTGAGAAATGAATAAGGTAATTAAAGCCGGAAGCATCTTACTCAGTCAAGACCACAAAAAAGTTTGTTTGGTTAAAAGAGAAAAACTTAAAGATTTTTCTTTTCCTAAAGGACACCTTGAAAATAATGAATCATTATTAGATTGTGCCATTAGAGAAACAGAAGAAGAAACAAGTAGATCTTGTAAGCCTATTACAATGGAACCTTTAGGAATTATTAAATATAATAATTACGAAGGTATTGTTGAAGTTCACATGTATCTACTCGAAGATATTGGTCCCACAACCAAGGATATTCCTGAATGTGAGAAGGAAGAACCTGTCTGGTTGGACATACAAGATGTTGAAACAACACTCACATATTCCAATATGAAAGATTTTTGGAATAACATAAGAAAAGAGATTGAAGATTAATTCTTCAATCTTTTTCTCTGTATGTTATAATCTATGTTTGAAAGGAGTTTATATCTATGATTGATAAAATAATTGATTTATCTAAGAATAATAATCAAATAGAGATAGATAATCTTGAACAAGAAGTAATATCTTCGAATAATGCATTATATATTTATGCTTATGCTTACTATTTCTCTAATAGAGATTTATCTAAGTTAAATAAAACTATCTTAGAAACTAATAATCAAACATATATTATGTATTACTTCAATAACATAAAAAATATCGATGAAGAAGAGTTTTTAAGAGTTATCTTAGAGTTTGACTGTAAGACTATCTTTTATTCTTTATTTGGCCGTAAAAATGCCTCAGATAAATCATATATTAAAGCCTATACTAAACTCCTAGAATATCCTGAAGATACTTATAAAAATTTATTAATATATAATTATTTTGTAGTTCTAAATAAATATAACCAAGAACTATTAGACTTAGTAAAAAAACAATTACCTAATTTAGCGAAGGATAATTATAAAGAATTATTAACAAAACTAATTAATGATTATAGTTTTCCTATCAAGAAACATGAAGGATATAGTCAAAATATCTATAAAGGACATAAAGGTTATAAATCCGATATAATTGTTTGTCATCGTAGTTTTGATTATGGACGTATTATTGATAATTTTTATTCTGATAAAGCTCAAGTTTCAGCTCATTTTGCTACATCTAAAACTGGTGAATACTTACAATTCTTAAGTTTAGATGATTCACCTTGGTCTAATGGAACAACTGATAATCCAGAAAGCGGTGTATATTACCGTCATTCTAATAATCCATTAATATATGAACGTGGTGGTAATGCTAACTATTATACTTATTCTATTGAAAATGAAACTTTCGATGGAACATTAACTGAACCTCAATATCAAAGTGTTCTTAAGATAGCTAAACAAATAATAGATTATCATGAAGAAAAATATCACGAAAAGTTTATTATTGATAATAAACATATAATTGGTCATATTAATGTAAGTCCTTTAGTAAGAGCTACTTGTCCTGGTTCTAACTTTCCTTTAGAAAGATTAATCAAAGACTTACAAGATTATTACAAATAAAAACATCACTAAGTGATGTCTTTTTTTATTGTGGATAACTACCGTAACTAGCTTGTTGTGATGCCATTTGTGAAGCATCATATTGTGGTTGTTGAGTAGTCTCAGGATTATCTTGAACGGCATATTTATCCATTAACGGAATTAATTGATCAGTCATATAATCCATAGGGAATAATATAATATTATTTATATTACCTGAAAAACCATTTAATGTTGAATAGAATTTATCAACATCTAATGAACTAGTAATAATCTTATTTAATAGATGAACGTCACTTTCATATTCATGTTGTGCACTATTAACACGACTTATTTCGATAGCTACACTTAATAAATCACCAGCAAAACCTACTAGTCCACATGAGCAGAATGTTCTAAATAATCCATTACATAAATATTCAGATACACCAGATTTCTTATATACTTTAGCATAGTTTTCTACAGCACCATAGAAATCTCCATTTCTCTTACATTGAACAGCATTATTTAGTTTCTTGGCATATTTATTTTCAATATTAATCTTGAATGTTTGTCCTTTAGCAAAACCATCATTAGCTGTTTTAACAATATCACTAACTAATGGTTCAGCAATGCTCATTATCTTTAAGTATTTATTTTTTCCTTCTCTTGTACCAAAATCCAAATACATATTATCGCCAATTCTATTAGAATAAACAGCAACAATACATTCATTCATTAATCCTTCATTATTAGCATATTTAGCTCTTACTTCATCTAATGTTAAATAAGTATACATACATATACCCTCCCATTCTTTATAAAATTATACCATATTATTAGTCTAATAAATAGATAGTTTTTAATATAGTTATGTCAAATATCTATTATTTATTGCCAAAATATGATAAATTTAATATAGGTGAATAATATGAATAAGAAGAGATTATTAATCAGTTCATTAATTATAATATTATTTATTGCTATCATAACAATGGTGTTTTCTAAACCAACTATGTCTGTTAATACCGTTAATACTAATAGGGCAGTAAAAATTGAATCCACGAAAACCGATTTAAAAGTTCTTGTTGTTCAAATAGATCCATATATGAAATCTATTACTAATGAGGTTTTATATCCTAATGATGGACATCCTCGTGTATCTGATTATTTAAATGGTGTTTCTTCGAATAAAAAAGCACTTGAAGAATTAATCGAAGATATTGAGTATTCATCTAATAACTATATTCATGTTGATTATACTCTTCAAGAAATAGATGAATATCTACATTATGCTAAGGAAATAACTTTATCTAATGGTACTAAATCTAAATTCTTAGATGAAGAAACAATTATTAAATATGCTAATGGTCAAAATCAAGATTCTGGTAGTCAAAAAGCTTTAATTGAAAAACTAGATAGTGAAATGATTACTAATTCAATTGATTATGAATATTATATTAATAAATTAGAATTGGATAAAAAAAGAAATAATGATGAATTTGATCAAGTATGGTTCCTAACTTATGAACCTACTGGACCAGCCGAAGTAACTATTATCGGAAATAGAGATTTAGATGTTAATGGTACTTATGTTAAATCTGATTGTTTAGACTTTGTCTTAGCAACAGTAACAGCTAAAAATAGAAATAGTAACTTCCATCATTTATTACATGCTCTAGAAGCTGTCTTAAATAAAGTATTTAAAATATCACGTGATGATTTTAATAAAGAAAATAAATATGAAATATATACTGCCAATAAACTAGAAGAAATAAGTTTATGGGAAAGATTTACTTTATCTAGTTATAGTAATAATAAAGACTTTACTGGTTTAGGAACATTACATTATCCTCCAAATGCTGAAAAAGAATATGAATATAATAATAAATCTGAAGTTAAATCTGAATATTTAAATTGGAAATTATATCCAAATCTAGAAAGCGATAAAAGAACTCGTTTATCACAATCAGCATGGAATAATGATGATTTTATAGATCAAATTATTAATAAAGATAATTTAAGCGAAGAACGTTTATATACTAGATGGTGGGCATCACATTTACCAAATACTATTGGTGCTACTAAAGACGGTTATTATAATAACTGGTGGAAATATCTAATAGATTTAGATTATGTAACATCTATTATGGTCGAGAGTAGTACTGATTTAGAATATAATGTTAATGATAAACTAATAATTAAATATATTTTAGGATATGACTCAGGTACATTCGTCAAAGAAAATGAAGTTAAATTTGGTGAAAATGTTGTTGTTAGTGATTCATCTATTCTTAGTTATGAAGATGGTTGGATTGTTGCAAAGAAAGCCGGGGATACTTTATTAACTGTTAAAATAGATAATTATGAATTAACTTATAATATTTCTATAAAAGAAGGTACTGCTAAAAAGACTACAGAACCTGCTAGTGAAGAAGATGATGTATTAGTTATCGGTGGTAAACCACAACAACCTAAAAAAGGAAATGAAAAGAAGGAAGAAGAAGTCCCAGAAGTTAGTCCTGAAACTGATGAAGAAAGTGCTGAACGTACTAAGATGTATATTATCTTTGGTGTTATTTTATTCTTTGGCTTAGTAGCTTCTATCTTCACTTATCGTATTACTTCAACGATTATGTATCGTCGTGATATGTATAACTATACTGGAATGATTGTATTATTCTTAACTATTCTATTATTAACTGGATGTGGTAAAAAAGAACATAAAACTACATACTATTGTGAAGAAGGATATACTCTTGTCGGAGAAATATGTTCTAAACGAATCGAAGAACCAGCTAAATACTATGTTGGTTGCCCTGAAGGCTATGACTATTATGATGAAAAATTACATAGATGTGGCAAACTAATGAGCGAAGAACCATATTATCAATATGTATGTCCTGCTGATTATACATTAAATAATCGTAATGAATGTGATGGTTTTACTCATGTTAAAGCTGAACAAGTTTATTACTGTGTATCCGGAGAATTAAATGAAAAAGCTAAAGTATGCGAACATATAACTATTAATAATAAATTCCGTAGTTGTAATCCAAAATGTGAACGTGGTAAAGCAAATGCTCAACAACGTTGTGAAGAGACATTTGCCCCAACACCAGGAGTTGGATGTCCATCTGGTGAAAACTATCGTACTTTATCTGATGGTCAATGTTATTATTCAGCCGAAGCTGAGTGTAATTACACTTGTACATCTCCATATACTTTAAGAAATGGTAATTGTGTTTATATTGATAAAACAACAAAAGCTAATCAAAGATATGATTGTAAGGAAGGTACACTCGTAGGTAATAGATGTACTGTTCCAGCAACTAAAAAACCTTCGATGGAATATTCGTGTGATTCAGGTAAATACTATGATGAATCAACTAAAAAGTGTACTTATTACGAATATAAAACTAGAGATGATTTAGCATACTGTGATGAAGGATATCAACTCGAAGGCGATAAATGTATAAAAATAGAAACTAAAAATGCTATGAGCAAATAGAAAAGAGTGATTTATATGGCATTTACTGATAATTTCTTTGGCGTAAAAACTAGAGCTCAATTAATTGATGAAAGTGAAACAACATTCCATGAAAAACCAGTCGAAGTACCAATACCTCAACAAGAAACAAAAGTTGAAGTATCCCTAGACAATATTATGTATAAATTACTAAAAGGAGTTAGAGAAAACTCTTTAGGTAAATATCGTGCTGGTTATTTAAAAATGGAAGATCAATTTAAAACAAGTGCTGATGAAAAAATGGAAACAATTCAAGCTACCGCCAATTCTGTATTAAGTCTATTTCAAAAGAAAGAACCAGATCCATATGGCGATGATATATCTACATTTGATAAAGAAGCTTGGGAACAATATCGTACTAATTTTAAAGCTTTAGCGCCAGAAGAAAAATTAGCTTTAAACACTTTATTAACTCCAGAGGTAAAACAACAAATGTCTCGTGGTGAAACAATTCTTTTACAAGAATTATTAGATAATTATACTGTTAAAGCTGAAATGGCTGCTATGAACCCATTTGCCTTTAAATAAAATAAAAACATCCTTATGGATGTTTTTTTATTCACATTGTTTTAAGAATTCTTCTTTATTATCTTCAAGATATTTTAATCCTTTAATAATACTATCTTCAATTGTATTACTATTATATATTTCTGATATTGTATCTACAATACACTTATTATCTATATATGTATCATAGAAAACATCATATGCTTTAAAATAATAATGATATATTTTATCTAATTCTAAACTATTAAGTAAAGGATCTATCATTATTTCTGATAAATACCATAATAATGCTGGCTTATTAAACATATCATAATCCCAATTAGGTATTATTTTCTTACATACTTCAAAGAAATAAAAATGACATAATTCATGAATACTAGTTTCAATAAAGAATGCTTCACTTGCTGGTATAAATATAAATGAAGTATCTTCAATATTTCTAGGACATACTGGAACTAAAGCTATTTCTGCTTCAACTTCTTTATTTAATTTAACCTTAAATAATTTCTCAAAATAATTATTAATATCTTTATCATATTTATTCCATAATTCAGTATATTCTTCAACTAAATGTTCATTTTCTTTAACAAACTTATTATATCCTTCTTTTATATCTTCTTTAATATTAGTACTATTTTCTAATTCAGGATACATTTCTAATGTATCATTTCTAAGAGGCATAACACCATCTGTTTCTCCTAGACACCATTCTAATACATCGGCAGTATCTTCTAAACTAAGCATACTTATTTTCATAAATAATCACCAGCAATATTATAACATAAAAAAACAAGATTAATTCTTGTCTAATTACAAGCTACTAATGTTATTTTATCATTAGCAACTTTATTATAAGTAACCCCCTCGAAATTAAACGAAGTACTACTTAACCATTTTAAATTATATTTAGAACCATTATCTAATTCAATAATTGTTTCTTTGTTATCATTAGATAATACATCACCAAATCCTACGAAATGACATGCAGATGTTTTAAATCTAGAAACTGTATCATATTTATACACAGCAAACTCATCTACATTTGTACTATCATCTTTAAAATATATATATTTATAATTACTATTTGTCCCAATAAATTCCCATATTGTATTATCTAAAATACGTTTATTTTCTTTTGTAGTACTTGTTGTTTTTGCAGTTGTCTTAGTTGTCTTTGTCGTTGTTGTTGTATCTCCAATCGATATAACTTTATCATTCGAATGACTCTCACCTGATAAAGAGAATGAAGCACTGCAGCCTGTTACTAACGTAATTAATAACAAGCAAATTGTCTTTTTTATCTTCATACGAAAATACATCTCCTTAAACGGACATTTCTAATTCTATCACAAAATGACCCTAATAAGCAATTAACAAAAGTGCAAGTTTACTATAACTTTAAGTTATAAGCACAATTCTTTCATTTTATAGTATAATAGTTTCGAAGAGGTAAATATTATGAAAAAGAAAGTTATTACATTACTACTTATACTATTTCTAGTATCAGGATGTAATGCTGAGGAAAAAGTTATGACAACAACAACTAAAACAAGTACAACAACTACAGCAACAACGACAACAACTACGACTGAACCAACAACTACCACAACTAAGAGTACTACTAAAAAGACTACTACATCATCTACAAGTACTACTAAAAAAACAACCACAACTACTAAAGCTACTGAACTAAAAGACTATGCTAAAGTTAAAGAAATAAGTGGTACTAAAGTAGATAAAGGTAAAACATCTAAAGGATTTAGTATTTATGAAATAAATGGTATTACTTATGTAGATGGTTATTTAATAGCTAATAAATCTTATTTCTTACCTGAAGACTATTATCCATTAGATACATATAAATCTGCCAAAGGTAAGACTCAAACATGTAATGATTGTATAAATAATACAGTATGGAAAGCATGGCAAGATATGAAAGCAGCTGCTAAAGCTGATGGTTATAAACTATGGATTCAAAGTGGATATCGTTCATATACTGTTCAAAATAGTTTATATACTCGTTATGTTAATCGTGATGGTCAAGCAAAAGCTGATACTTATTCAGCTAGACCAGGTTCATCTGAACATCAAACAGCTTTATGTTTTGATATTAATAATCCATCTAGTTCTTTTGATAATACTAAAGAAGCTAAATGGATAGATAAAAATGCTTATAAATATGGTTTTATTGTTAGATATCCAAAAGGTAAAATGGATATAACAGGATATAAGTATGAATCATGGCATGTTCGTTATGTAGGAACTGAATTAGCTACAAAATTATATAATAATGGTGACTGGATTACTATGGAAGAATACTTTGGTATTACTTCTAAATATAAATAATAAGACAAGTAAATAACTTGTCTTTTCTTTATATTTTATGGTAAATAATTAAAAAATATTATAAAATGATAATAGGTGATAGTATGCAATGTCCAAGATGTGGTTTCACGATTAGTGAAAAGGATCGTGCATGTGTTAATTGCGGTCTATTAAATGCTGGTCATGAACAAAATAATTATTTAATTGAAAATCTTAATAGTGTCGAAGCAAACCGCCAATTTGCTCGATCACATGATATTAATTCTTTTTACAAGCCAAGTGGCGCATTTTATGTAACCTTTATTATATTATTATCATTATGTGGTATTGGTTCTTTATTTGTTGCTATTGCTGATAAAACGGTAGGTTTTGGTATATTATTTACTAGTTCCTTACTAGTATATGAATTTGCTTGTTTAGCTAACTTATTACAACGCCAGGGAACTCCATGGTGGGCCTTACTAGTACCTATAGCCAATATTTATTATGTTTATAAATTGGGATTTAAAAATGCTGGGATAATCATTGGTATATTAATTGTCGGAGCAGTTGCTGTATCTCTAGGTAATTTAGTATTTACCGGTTTCAGTTATATGTTAGCTTTAGTTTATACCATATTATTCTTAATTATTAATGCTATATATAATATTAAATTTGCTCAAAAATTTAATGCCAATGTTATATTAACATTCTTCTTCTTTCCACTTATGGTACCAGTTATAGCTATTAGAGAAGATGAGAAATAAAAGTAGATAATTCTACTTTTTTTTTATATAATTATAATAGAATCGGAGGCACTTCTATGAAAGATAATATTAAAGTAACTAATAGTAATGAAGAACGTTTTCAATATGAAGTTGTAACTATCTATACGGTCAAAGATGCTAAATATAATTACATTATCTATAAAGACGAAGATAATGAACACTTTTATATAGCTAAATTTACTGGTCGTAAGAAAGTTGATTTAATAACTGCTCTTAGAGAAAGTGAAATAAAAGTAGGTAATATTATCTTAAAAGAAATATTAGGTAAAACTGTCGAAGTAAATAAAGACCACAAAAGAGCTAATTTATCTAATATAAATAGTTTGAGAAATGAATTATCAATTAATTTAACTGGTTCAACTATTAATTTATTCTTACTTAGTGGTAGTGCTAAACCGGAACCTGAAAAAGAAATTGAATTACCTGAAGAAAAACCAAGTAAAACAATTGATATAATAGATTGGTATGCTTCTGAAATAAGAAAGAGTATTGGTTTATCTAGTAATAGTCCTATTACCGAAGAAACATTAAAAAGAGTATATACTTTAGATTTAAGAATATCTACTTCTGGTGATTTATCATTCTTATGCAAATGTCTTAATTTAAGAATATTAACTCTAAATATATATAATAATTCTGGTAATTTAAATAGTATTAAATCGCTAAAAGAACTCGAAGAATTAAATATTAATTTTATCTTTAATAATGGTGATATTAATACTCATGATTTTAAATTTATAATTAATTCTCCAAAGATAAAGAAAGTAAGTATTATTGGTGCTAAAAAGATATCTAATGATATCTTAAATAACATCGAAGACTTAGTTATTCAACAAGATGGTTTATTAAATTATAAATATAAGAATTTAAATAATTTAAGTGAATTAGATTTTGTTAGATCATCTCCATATGATATAGGTATTAGTTTAACAAATAATATCTTACAAGAAATGCGTTCTAAAAGAGTTAAATTATCTTTTAGTACACCTGAAGATTTAATTAAAATAGATACTATTAATGCTAAAATTGATAAAATAATGGAAGATAATTCTATTAAGCCTAATGGTAATAAAAATAGTATATTAAATAAGATAATTAAATATACATTAGATAATATTACTTATCAATCTACTAGAACTAATGATTATGGTTTAATTTATAATCCTTTAGAGAATCATATAGGTACTTCTGAAGAAATCGAAGCCTTTATCATTGCTTTAATTAATCGTACTAATATTAACACTGAAACCCTATATGATTATAAAAGAGATTGGATAAAAGTAAGATATAATAATGAAGATTATTATTTTGATTCAACATGGAAAGATAATAAATATTTTAGTTTAACTATCGAAGATAAACCAAAAGAAGAAATAAAGCCTCAAGAGGATAAAAAAGTATTGAACGACGAATTAATCCGAGCAGGTGTAGACACTAACTTAGAATGGTTTAAAAACATCCCTAGAGAGGTAGAAAAAGAAGAAGATGAATTACCAAAGAAAGATTTCTTAGATTTAGCTAATAAAATAATTAAATTAAATTTTGATAATCAAATATATTCAATTGATCCTGGTATGTTAATTGCCATATTAGACACTATTGGTTTATCTATAAACTATTTAATGAATGCTAGCGATATCGAATCAATAAAAAAATATATTACTGAAGAATAAAAGAACATATTTACAATGTTCTTTTATTTTTTTATTGATTTATAGTATAATAAAGATTAGGTGAGTAAAATGAAAACAAAAAGAAGAGTAAAAAACATAACAGGCATGGGACAAATAATGTTAGACATCAAACCAGATAGATGTGATAGTGATGTCTTTGTTACACATAAAATAGATGTAACTAATTTAATGGATTATTTAGCTAAAAGAAAAGAAGAAGGAAGACCTGTAACATTCTTTCATGCTTTCTTAACTGCTGCAGCTAAAACAATCTATAATAGACCTAAATTAAATTATTTTATTCAAAATAGACACGTATTTGAACATACTACAGTATCATTATCATTTGTAGCTAAAGTAGATTTTGCTGATAATAGTGAAGAAATGATGTTAATCATTCCAGTAGAACCAGAAGATAATGTAGATACTGTTGCTGAAAAGATTAAAAATAAAATCGAAGATATTCGTAATAGTTCAAAAGTAACTAAAGAAGGAGCTAATAATATTATCGATGTCTTAGCTAAATTCCCTAATATAATAAGAGTACCAATTGTTGGTGTCTTAAAATGGATGGATAAAAAAGGATGTTTACCAGCATCTATTCAAAAAGATAACTTATACTATTCAAGTATGATTCTATCTAATCTAGGAGCTATTCATTTTGAATCTATATATCATAATATAACTAATTTCGGAGAATGTTCATCATTAGTAACTATTGGTGAAGTAAAAGATGAAGAAGTAATTATTAATGGCGAAAAACAAATTAGAAAAATATGTGATATCGGAGCAAACTTCGATGAAAGAGTTGCCGATGGTTACTACTTTGTTAAATCCGTTAAATTAGTAGAAAAAATTCTAGGTAATCCAGAATTACTAGAAAGACCTGCTTCAGAAAAAGTCGAAGAAAAAGAATTAAGATAATAAAAAGTATACTTATGTATACTTTTTTAATTTTTATATCAATAACATTTTATAATTGTTATAATATTAGTAGTGTTAAGTTAAAGGAGGTTGTAATATGTTTAATTTAACAGGAAGAGTCGCAGTAATATCAGGGGCTTCATCTGGTTTAGGAAAACAAATGTCTAAAGCATTTGCTGCTCAAGGAGCTAGTGTTGTATTACTTGCAAGAAGAATCGAAAGATTAGAAGAATTAAAAACTGAATTAGAAGCTAAAGGTACTAAATGTTTAGCTATTAAATGTGATGTAACTTTAACCGAAGATATAGATAATGCTGCTAGAATAACTAAAGATACTTTTGGTAAAGTAGATATTTTAGTTAACTGTGCTGGATCTAGTAAAGATAAAGGTGTTTTAGATATGGCTGATGATGAATGGGATTTCACTATCGCTACTGACTTAACATCTGTCTTTAAAATGACTAGAGCATTCGGTAATATTATGAAAGAAAACAATTATGGAAGAATTATTAATATCGCTTCAATGTATGGATTAGTAGGTAATACTGCTATGGGAACAATTGCATATCATTCATCTAAGGGTGGAGTAGTTAATTTTACTCGTGCAGTTGCTGCTGAATTAGCTACATCAGGTATTACATGTAATGCAATATGCCCAGGTTATTTCGAAACTGAATTAACTAAAGCAGTCCTAGATACTGAAGATTTCCAAGCATATATGAGAGGCACAGTACCTATGCAAAGATATGGTAGAGAAGGCGAACTTAATGCTGCTGCTATCTTCTTAGCTAGTGAAGAAGCATCATATGTAACTGGTGTTATTTTACCAGTCGATGGTGGCTATACTTGCGTATAATAAATTAGAGGTTTTACCTCTTTTTTTGATATAATAAATATAGGAAGGTGAATTATGAGTTACTTAATCAAAGATACAACTAGAGAACAACGCTTAGCATTCGTAAACAAAGCCTTAGCTATCTCTTTATCTGGGGCTAAAGAACCTAGTCCAAGAGTAATTGAATTATTAAATGAATATATCGAAGGTAATATTGAACTAAAAGATGTCAAAAAAATAATCATGAAGGAGATTACTAATCATGCGTGATCCTTATGTTTATCCTAATGGTGTCTTAAAAAACACTTTAAATATTACTGATGCCCAAGAACTAAAACAAGCCGAAGCCGATATATGTATGTTAAATTTAATTGATGTTGATTCAATCGAACAACCTTTGCCTGGTGAAAATATTTTACAAACTATTCACCGTCATATTTTTTCTGACATATTTGAATGGGCTGGTCAATTTAGAAAAGTTCCACTTGTTAAAGAAGAACTTGTATTACCAGGTTATAGTGTTCCATATTCAAGCCCAAATGAAATCAAAAAAGATTTAATTAAACGTATGAAAGACATCGAAACTACTAATTGGAACGACCTAGAACTAAACGACTTATGTTTAACTCTAGCCCGTAAATTAGCGCTTCTATGGCGTGTTCATCCTTTTAGAGAGGGTAATACTCGTACTGTGGTAGCATATGCTTATATTTTAGCTAAACAATTAGGTTTCCCATTTGATATATCTACTTTTTCTGAAGAATTAAATAGAATCGAAGTTAATGGTCATGTTGTTAAATATAATGTACGAGATAAATTAGTATTAGCTTGTTTAGATGATAAAGATTATCCAGAACCAGAACATTTAGCTCAATTATTCAAAGATGCTATATTAGCTCATAAAGGTGAAAAAACAAGATCTTTGTAGGTGATATATGAAAAAATATTTAGAAGATTATATAAAAGAAGTAGATGAATTATTACAAAGTGATAAAGAAATAGACTATAAAAAACTAAAAGAAACACATCTTGAACGTATATCATTCTTTCAACATGAAAGATTAATTCATTTAATAGTTACTATGTTCTTTGCTTTATTTACTTTAATATTCTTTACTTTAATTGAAAAATATATTTTAATAACAATTATCGAAACTATATTAATTATTGTTTTAATATTTTATATATTCCATTATTATGCTTTAGAAAATGGAACACAAAAATTATATAAACAATATGAAGAAATAATAAAAAGATTAAGAACAAGCGAGGATAAACATGAACAAGATAATTAAACAAAATGAACGTGGTGCTTTAATAATAATAAGTGGTCCATCAGGATCAGGTAAAGGAACTATCGTCGAAGAATTAGTAAAAAGAAATAAAAATATTTGGTTAAGTATTTCTTGTACTTCAAGAACTATACGTCATAATGAAACACCAAATAAATCATATTATTTCATTACCCAAGAAGAATTCTTACAAAAGTTAGATAAAGGTGAATTCCTAGAGTATAACCAATATAATGGTAATTATTATGGTACACCAAAAGTTAATATCGAAGAGAAACTACAAGCCGGTATTGATGTTATTTTGGAAATTGATGTTAATGGTGCTAGACAAGTAAAAGCTAAACTACCAGAAACTATTTGTGTCTTTGTTTTACCACCATCAATCGAAGAATTAAAGAAAAGATTAATTGGTCGAGGAACTGAAACTAGAGAGACTCTATTAGGCCGTTTTAAGGCTGCATACCAAGAGATTAATGAGATAACTACCTATAACTATGTTGTAGTTAATGATACCATTGAGGAGGCTGTAAAAAAGGTTGAATCAATTATCTCATCTGAAAAGAGTAGAGTAGATCGTATTGAGGAAGTTTATTTAGCTAATACCGAAGAAAAATTACATGAATTATTAATGGAACAAGAATTCAATAAGGAAGATATAAAATTATAGTTTTATATCTTTTTCAATGCTATAATATTTATAGATATCTTTAAGGAGGATTATTATGGAATTAAAAGGATCTAAAACAGAACAAAACTTAATGGCTGCATTTGCTGGTGAATCACAAGCTAGAAACAAATATACTTATTTTGCTTCAAAAGCAAAAAAAGATGGTTATGAACAAATTGCTGCCATTTTCGAAGAAACAGCTAATAACGAAAAAGAACATGCTAAAATGTGGTTTAAAGAATTACATGGTG
>JAEEGL016690236.1_pt1 | contig 76475 bp, 62 predicted proteins | sample 9134231 | NCBI WGS metagenome assembly JAEEGL01 (sample SAMN16246548, study PRJNA631951) | gut metagenome | biome: gut microbiome; feature: rumen; material: fiber-attached | host: Bos | place: Iran: Karaj | collected 2018-10 | reverse complement strand
AACTTAAAAATTGATATAAAATAATAAAATATTAAAAATTAAAAAATATTGAAATCGTTATTATTTTGTGATATAATACTATTAGATTTATTCAAGAGGTATATTTATGGCAAAGAAAAAAGAAAAGCAACCTTTTATCAAAACAAAAACTAGATCTGATAATTCTAAAGAAGTTATTGTTACTAGAAGCCCTGCAAAAACACATTCAGGAAAAATATTAGTTTGGTTAATTGTAACTTTTACAGTATTTGTACCTGTTCTAGGACTAATCCTTACAATGATTCTTCTTGGAAAATAGGATTTCAAATAAAAAAAGAACCTTAAAGAAGCGTTTTATAAGGGATTAAAGTTAAAAAAATAAAAGCGACTCAACTCAATAACGAGCTGGGCCGTTTTTTTATTATGTAAGAATATTATCATTTATTATCTTTTTCTATTATTTCAATCATTTCTCTTGGTGTAACAACAAATGATTTTATGGGATAATGTTTCTTATTACCAGTAATTAAATAAGCATTTGAGGCAGATCTTGCTGTTAAAACAATTTCATAAAACACAATATCATCAGGATCATCAAAATCTTCATTAGTTTTAGTTTTATCTAATAATAATGCTCTTTTAATAAATTCATTAAGAAATACCTTTACTTCCGATTCACTAAGACCAAATTTGTTTCTAGTAAGGACTTCAATATATTCACTAATAATTTCATCATTAACTAATGGAATTATAGGACCATTCAAGGCTAAAGACACAATTTGATCAGGAATAGATCCTTCTTTTAAAAATGAAGAAACTATTACATTAGTATCAATTACTGCATAATATTTCACTATCTCTTTTTCCTTTCGAGTCTCGCAAGGCGTATTTCTTCATTAATTTCATCTAAAGTCATTTCCGAATTACCGTTTTCTTCTGATTTTCTTTGCATGCTACGCATTGCCTCAATTGCTTTTGAAGCATCATATGGTTCATTACTTAAAACCATAGTAAAAGGAATCCCATTTTCTAATACGCTTCTTTTCATAAACATCCTTAAAGCAGTTGACAAATCAATTCCTAATTTTTCATATACAGAAGTAGCTTGCATTTTCAAATCATCATCTACTCTAAATTGAACAATTGCCATTTAATTCACCTCCACATTTGTAATTCAATTGTAATACATTTTTATACAATTGTCAAGTTTTTTTGTTATTTATAAAACTTTTTCTATTAAAAAAGTTTATGAACGAATAAAAAACCTTTAGTGAACTGCTCTAAAGGTTCTTTTTTTATTTTGCATATTCGTAATCATTATAATATTGATAATCATCATTTTTGGAAAAAGCATAAAAACTATATCCATAAGTTGATACATTTCTTTCTTTTTTAAAACAACCATATTTATTAAATAAATAACCTTTTTCATTAGTTAGTGGGGCACCTTCTGCTACTAAATATGGATATATTAATGATATACTGTCAGTTTTTGAACTAATATTGTAATTCGCAAATCTTTGTAGTGAATAATAATTATTATAATGATCAAATACATGAATAATAACATCATTATCACAATCAAATAAAATAAATTCAGCTCCTTGATCAAAATTATAAGAAATAATAACTGCAGGATAATAAAAATCAGTATCGTTTTTAATTAATTCATGGCTTTGGCCATCAATTGTAATTGTATAATTGTATATTTCATTCTTTTTTGTTTCAAAAGAGTCATGATCTAATTTATACGCAAAATAGAATCTGCATTTAATTCTTTTAGAAGTTTTATAAGCCTCATAATAAAAATCTAATAAATTATCGGGTTTTTCTCTTGGTACAAATAATAAAGCTGAATTATAAGTGTATTCATTAAATGTATCCATTTCTTTATATTTGACTTTTTTATATTCATCAGCAATATCAAAAATGATATCGTAATTATTAGCATTAGTTTCTATAATTTCATTAATTGAATCATTTATTGATAAGCCTATTGCCAATAAAAAAATAATAGAGTAGAAACCTAAGACACACGCAAGCACAATAAAGATTGTTTTCTTCTTACTTCTTTTAGGTTTTTCAGGCTGTGCTACAACAATATTTTCTTCCATATTATTTCACACTTTCTAATAACTCTTTAGCCAAATTAATAGAATTATCAGTAATATTACCATTAGATAACATCGCAGCCACTTCTTTTACTCTTGCATTATAGTCAAGTACTTCAATTACTGTATAAGTTCTATTATCACTAACCTTCTTAGAAATCTTAATATGTGTATCAGCAATCGATGCCACTTGTGCAAGATGAGTGATACATAAAACTTGGCTAGTATCAGCAATATTTTTAATCTTCTTCGCAATATGAAAAGCAACACGGCCTGATACACCACTATCAATTTCATCAAAAATCTTAGTTTGCATTGAAAGATTCTTACCCATTACAGTCTTTAAAGCAAGCATAAAACGAGAAAGTTCTCCACCAGATGCAACCTTAGATAATGGCTTTAATAATTCTCCCTTATTAAAAGATACTTTAAAATCAATTACATCAATACCATCTTTATTAAAAGAAATATTATTTTCATCAATTTCATTAAATTCAATTCTAAAATTAGTATTTTTTAAATCTAAATCCTCTAAATTTGAAATAATATCTTTTTCTAATATTTTCGCATATTTAATTCTTTCATTTCTTAATTCAATAGCTTTGGAATATGTTTTTTGATATAAATTATCTAATTTAATTTTAATATCTTTTAAGATATCATCAAAATTATCAATTAAATTTAAATCTTCTTTTAATTTTTCAAAATACTCTACAAGTTCACTTGTAGTTTTTTTATATTTCCTTCTAATGTCAGAATATAAGCCAAGTCGATTTTGAACATCATCTAATTGATGAGGATCTATTTCTAAATTACTTTCTTTAAATAAAGAATTATTAGTAATTTCTTCAATATTATAATAAGCTTCTTCTAAATTATTATATAATTCTTCATATTTTTTATCATATTCTTTTAATTTATTTAAATATGATAATGATTCATAAATTAAATCTAGCGCATTTTTATCATCATAAATTGATTTAAAATTACTAATATTTTCTAAAACAGAATTATAATTTGCAAGATAATGTTCTTGTTCTTTTAAATCATTTTCTTCCGATACTGAAAGTTTTGCAAGTTTTAATTCATTATATTGATATTTTAAAAAATCAGCTTTTTCTTTAATTTCATTGTTTTCTTTTACTTTATTATTATATTCAGATAATACATCCTTATATTCTTTTAAAAGTAAAGAATATTCACTTCTTAAAGCATCTATTTTTTCATCAACAATGAAATTTAAATAATTCTTTGGATTAATAAGACCAAATGTGTCTTCTTGGCAATGAATATCACCAATTAAATCACCAATTTTATTTAAATCAGCTAAAGATACAATATCACTATTTACCTTACATATACTTTTACCATTAGCATATATTTCTCTTTTAATGATTAAATTATCATCTTTATCATAATCAATTGATAATTCATTTAAAATATCAGCTAAATTAGATGGAATATCAGAAAATACACCAGTAATTGATGCTTTATTTTCACCATATCTAATTAAATCAGATTGTGCTCTTTTTCCTAAAAGTAAAGAAATAGCATCGATAATTAGTGATTTACCAGCTCCAGTTTCACCAGTTAATACTGTCATACCAGCTGTAAAATCAATATCAATATTATCGATAATCGCAAAATTTTTCACATTCAATGATACTAGCATATTTTTTCCCTTTCGTATTTATTTGTTTTTTAATTTCTTAATGACTTCTCTAATATGATCCTTATCTAAATTAAAGTCTTTCTTTAATTCTTCACGTGAACCAATATCAGGATAATCATTAATATTAATTATCTCTATATTTATATTTAAAGAATTAGCATTAATTTTTTCTAAAATATATGAAGAAAGTGAAGAATGTGAAATTATCTCTTCAATGATTATTAGTTTTTTACCATTTAATTTAAATAGTACTTCTTCATTAATTGGTTTTATAAATAAAGCATTAATTAAACCAATATTTTCACTTTCACATATTTCCATACAATCATTGATTGAATCACCAAATGTTAAAACATTAACATCGCTAATTTCTTTAACAATCCTCCAAATAGGCTTGTTAACAACAATATCATTAGCACTATCATTAATTCCAGCCTTAGGATAACGTATCGCAATTGGATGCTTTTCAACATTTATCGCATAATCAATTAAAGCTTTCGCTTCTTGAATATTCGATGGCATACAAATCACAAAATTAGGTAGTGGCATCAACATTGCAACATCGAAAATACCTTGATGGGTTGAACCATCACCTGCAACAAGACCAGCACGATCAATTAAGAAGATTACGTGAGTATCAGATCGATCAATATCATTTACTAGATAATCATAAGATCTTTGTAGGAATGTTGAATAAATAGATACAATCGGTACAATTCCATTTCTTGCCATTGCTGATGCCATAACACAAGCATGTTCTTCATTAATACCAACATCAATTACTTCATTATTATAATCTTTTTTCACTTCATTTAATGCAGTTCCTACTAAAGTAGCAGGTGAAATGATACGAATATTCTTATTTTCCTTTAATTCTTCTTTTAAAATGTTTGCGATTGCTTGTGACCATGATAAATTCTTATCTGATATTATTTCACCTGTTTCAACATCAAATTTACCAACGCCATGCCATCTTCCATCCTTATCATCTTCTGCAAATTTATAACCTTTTCCTTTAACAGTATTGATTTTTAAAATAACCGATTCATTAGCATTCTTTGCATATTTTAAATAACGAATTAATTCTTTTAAATTATGTCCATCAATTGGTCCAAAATATTTATAACCTAATTCATTAAATAAATTCTTACCATAAATAAAGGTACGAAGGGCAGATACTAATCTAGATAAGGCTCTTCTTAAGAAAACTGGTGTTATTCTTTTAAAGAAAGAATAGCCTTTACCAATTCTCATCTTAGAGAATGATTTAGCAAGTCTACCAACATTTTTAGAAATAGACATCTCATTATCATTTAAAATGATAATTAATTTTTGATTCTTTTGGCTGCCTAGATAATTCAATCCTTCAAAAGCAAGACCATTTTCCATCGCACCATCACCGATGAATACGACAACTTCACCAATGTCTTTATTTACTTCTTTTGCCTCTAAAATACCACAGGCAGCAGAAATTGTGGTAGATGAATGTCCAGTTTCTAATACATCGTGCTTGCTTTCTTTATATGAAGTAAAGCCAGAAAGTCCACCTTTTTTACGCAAATTCTTAAAATCTTTAGCTCGACCAGTAAGAATCTTATGAGTATATGCTTGATGACTTACATCAAACAAAAATTTATCTTTAGGACTATCAAATACATAATGCATCGCAAGGATTGCTTCTACAGAACCTAAATTACTAGATAAATGTCCTCCAGTTTTACTAACATTTTCAATGATGAATTTTCTAATGTCTTCAGACAATTTTTCAAGTTCATCAATATTTAATTGTTTTAAAAAGTCTGGAGATTCAATTTCTTCAACATTAAATGTACGTATTTTTGGAGTTTTCTTTTTCATACTATTCTTCCATTTTCTTCAATACTTCAGCCTTTGCTTCTTCTAACATCTTCTTACAATTATTAGATAAGCTAATGCCTTCTTTATATTTTTCAATTGATTCATCAAGTGATAATTCACCACTTTCTAATTCTTTCACAATTTCTTCTAATTGTGCAAGTAAATCTTCAAATTTAAGGCTCTTATTCATAATTATTCCTTTCAATTCTCTTTATCTTTTTTTATTTCATTAATTGTAGAGATAATTTCTCCACCTAAAATCTTCGTATTTAATGATTTTTCTTTATCAACATCTTCTATTTTTGATACTACCTTTCCATCTTGGAAGGTAATAGTATATCCCTTAGACATAATATTTAAAGGATTTAATAGTATTAATTTATTTATATCATTATCTAATTTATAATCATTTAATTCAATTCTTTTATTAATTGATTTATTTAAAGAATCTTTATATTTATCAACATTAACAAGAGCATGATTGATTTCATTAATTGGCGATAAATTAATAATTCTTTTATTTAAATTATCAACCTTAAATAATAAATTATCTAAATTATTGACAAAATTCTTTAAAACATATGCATTTTTTAATGTTTCTAATTTGGTGAAGGAATCAACCAATTTATTTTTAATTGATTGAACAAGACTTGACTTTAATTGAACAATTTCTTTATATAAATCATTCATATCAGGACTTGCAATAACTGCAGCACCAGTTGGAGTGGGAGCACGCCTATCAGACACAAAATCACAAATAGTGAAATCAGCTTCATGGCCAACACCTGATATTACTGGAATTGCGCTATCAAAGATACATCTTGCTAGTTCTTCATCGTTAAAACAAGATAAATCTTCAATTGAACCACCACCACGAGCTATGATTATACAATCGCAAGTAGCATCTTTATTAGCTTGATTTAAAGCCGCAATTAAAGATTTTGGAGCATCAGTACCTTGAACAAGTGCAGGATATAAAACAACTTCAGCTAAAGGATATCTTTTAGCGATAGTTGATTCAACATCATGTCTTGCATCACCAGTTGCAGATGTAATTAACGCAATTTTATGATTAAATCTCTTAATCTCTCTTTTATATTGATCATCAAAAAGACCTTCTTTTAATAATTTCTCTTTTAATTTAATAAAATTAAGATAAGCTTCACCCAATCCAATTGCTTCCATCTTGGAAACAGTAATCGCATAAGTGCCTCTTTTATGATAAAGACCAACTCTACCACATACAAGGACTGTCATACCATCTTCTATTTGGAAATTTAAAGATCTTAAAATTGATTCATACATCAAAGCACTAATTTCTGATTCATTATCTTTTAACACAAAATATAAGATGCCCTTAGATAATCTAATATTAGAAATTTCTGCTTTTAAATAAACATTTCTTAAATTTAAATCATTATCAAATTTATAATAAAGATATTTATTTAAAGCAGATACCGATAAATATCTTTGATTTTCCATATTATTCTTCCTTAAAATTAGATGATGCAATCTTATCTAAAACAGCATTATCAAATTTAGATGCTTTAAATCCTTCGATTTCACTATATGCTTTAGCAACATTCACAAATTCATTGATGACAACTTCTTTTGGAGTTTTAATATAGATAATTTCATAAGTTGCACATCTCAATATTGCACGATCAATTGCGGATAAAGTTTCAATTGTGTATCCTTCAATTACTAAAGAGATAATGTAGTCAAGATAATCAATCTTATTAATAACTCCATTAATTAGTTTATTTAAGAATTCATTATCATAATCTAATTCATTATTTTCATTTAATTCAAGATTATTGTTTTCAACAATATAATCAATTTGTTGATCAATATCAATATCTTTATTGATATCATAATTATAAAGAATCATCATTGCTAATATTCTTGAATTTGTTCTTCCTAAAAATTTCATAATAATCACCCTATACTTCTTATATTATAACATTTTTTTCTCTCTTTTTAAAGATATTTTAAATAATAAAAAGTGATATTTAGTTAAAACCAAATATCACTATTTTTTATTCATTGTTTTTAAGATCTTCAATTCTTGGTCTTCTATTCACAATAATAACTAAAATAAATAGATAAATACCAAAGAAAGCTGCATACCATTTAAACAACAATACACAGAATGGATATGCAATAAATGAGAATAAAAACGCAAATAACACAAATGGAATTGTTGCAATAGCTGCAAAATTGATATATTCCTTTATTCCCTTTAATTGACCAGTATCCCTTAAAATAAATGAGAATAGCATTGAAATCACTAAAGAAAATAGACCCACAAATAATAATGAAACCATTCGATAAGTAAAATGAAGGGCAGGAACATATGTATCAGATATTAAATCGCTAATTACTCCTGCATTTTCCATCTCATTAAAATTAAATTCAACTTTTTTATAATAAGATAAATTAGGAAGCGCAAATTTAGTAGCATCCATCTTAAAATATAAGGCCTTATCAGTAAACATCAATAAATAATGACCAAATCGATTCTCTTCTAAATTAGCAAGCTTATTAAAGTCTTCTGCGATATCATATGTTTTATCATCATCACTTGTAAAATCAAAGACAATATGAATATAGCTAATTTCATCATTTACATGACTACCATCTTCATCATATATTGGTTTAATTGCTTTTAAAACATATTCTTTAGCATCAATTACACCCTTATCAGTATTCATAATACCATCAGTATTATTAATAACTAAGTTCAATGCTTTAATATCGCTAAATCTGACTAAATTATATTTATCTAATTCATCACTTGTAAATTCATTATTTGTATTTGTGCTATTATCATCAACATATTTTAAAATATCATAGCCACTTTGACTTTCAAGTTCCTTATATTTCATTTTATTTAAATAAATAGATGAAGGAATAGACATAATAAGTGATGCTAAAACTAAAATGATAAGACCAAATATAAGCTTCATTTTACGATGTATCACCATATATCTAGGCACAAATATTGATTGAATAAACTCTAAAATTTTCATTTTTACTCCTATTTTATTTCATGTACCTTATCTGTTTGATAAACATTTTTATTATAATCTAAGATTTTATTTGTTGAATAAACAACTAAATTAAAGATAGATGCTAAATGGATACAATCAGTTCTTAATTTTTCATCAATTCCCTTAGATAAATAAATACCAGAAATAATCTTAGAATCAAAGGTATATGCACTAATTAAATCAACTAAATTAGCATCAATAATTAATTTAATACCTGTTTTTGATAATCTTTCAATAATTTCTTTTAAATTATCCTTTTCATAAACTAAAAACTTTAATTCATTAAATCCATCATTAGGTATTGCATTATTATCTAAAATCTTCTTGATTATTTTGTTTTGGATTCTAAAGAAACAAGGTGCATTAATATTCTTATCTAAGATATTACGATATAATTTAAGATCATAATTGCTTAAATATTCATTATCTAAATAAGATCTAATATCATCATTATTACCACAAGCAAGGCTTGCTTCAAATATTGGAATATTATCATATGAATGATATTCTCTCATCTTAATATTTAAATTAGAATCTAAATATTTTGCAGCGATCTTATTCATACTCTTCTTCTTTAAATATGTTTTATAAACTTCTTCAGTGAAGAATACATAATTATTTTCAATACAAACCTTAGATAAATTGAATGATTCTTCAATATTTACGATATCACGAGGATATCTAACTACTGAGAATTTAGCATCAATTTTTGATGTTAGTTTTTCTAAGGTATGTAAATTTACTTCATTTTCTAAAACTACTAAAAAATCAGTATTATCAATAAAGAATGGTTCAACACCAAATAGATTTTTAATATAAGTATAATTAGACACATTTGTTCTGATTCTAATGATTGAATATCTAAATTCAATACGATTTGCTTTTATTTTTAATTCTTGAATATATTTTTCTAGTTGGCTTGTACCATCAATTAAAGAACGCATATCTTCGTTTTTAATTGAAATTGTGCCATAAGAGAACAACAATTTATCAGTTTTATCAAAATATGGCATCATTTCTTCAACAACTGTTACTACACGGTCATCTAAATTGATCTTATATTCAATAGAATAATTCTTAGCTAAATCAGCTACAGTATTATATCTATCAATGTCAGCTTTATTAATCATCTTTAAATAATTAATTCTTGATATTGATTTATGATTAATATGTAATTGATCCATTAAAGCTTTAGATAAATACATAATATCATTAGATACATAAACCAAACCTATATTGTCTTTATCAACAATATCATTTAAGCTCTTAGTAGTTGCTTCTAAATTTTCATTTAAAAAGACTGATGTTAAAGATGATTCTAAAATCTTAGTTGCAACTCTAAATAAAACAGTATTATTTTCAGTTGTAATATCCGATTTATTAGATGCATAAATCATACACGCAAATAAATCTTTATGATATGCCATAGGAATAGCATTGACATAATTTAAGCCATCATCCTTATATGAACGATTATTGAAAATATTTAAAAGTTCTACTTTTGACTTATTAAAATCAAAAGCCATTTGCCGATTTCTTTCAATAATTAATTCACCAATTGTTGATTTTAATGCGTTAAATGATATTTTCTTTTCATATAAACGATTATTCTTATAATTCATGCATAGAATAGAATCATCTTGCATATAATCAAGACTAGAAGTTCTGTTAAACAGCACAAATGTTGCACAATCATAATCAAGAACTGTTGATAAAGAATTGTTGTAATTCATTAAAACATCTCTTAAAGAATTATCTAGTACATTATTTGCGATAATGTTTGTTAATTTATCAACCTTTTGAATAACAGATGAAATCTGATTGATTAATTCATCATTTGCTTCTACATCTTTTGATTCAATTAGATTCTTCTTTTCAAAATCATCGATTTTTGCATCTATTTCTTCATATTCTTCAATAATTTTACTTAAATTATCAACATTTTTAGATGCAACTAAATATTTAATCTTATTTTTAATGAATTCTCTTTTTATATAATAATCATCACAAGCATTAATAAAGATTGCAATCTTAGATATAACAAGTCCCATTTCATCAATTCTATTTAAATCTAAAAGTAAATGTAAATATTCATTCACAATTGGAAGTGTCATTTGATTCATATCTTCATTATCAAAGATTTGTTTGAAAATTTGATATGCTTCTCTCTTTTGATCTTTTAATAACAAAATACGAGCAAGTAAATAATCATTATAAACCTTACCTTCTTCATCATCTGTATATTTGATACACAAATTAAGAGCTTCTTCAGCTAAAAAGCCCTTCTTTTGATCAACATATATTTTAGCAAGGTTAGAATAAACATATGGAAGTAAATCCTCACTTGGATTTTTAAGAATATCCTTAAGAGCAAGTTCAGCTTTAACAAAATCATTTAAATATGCATAAATATATGACATTTCTAGATTCCATCGATTAATAGCATCGATATCATCTTTATCTAATACTTGATATTTTTCCTTTGCATATTTATAAGCAAGTTTATAATTTTTATTTGTGATATAAACGTATAAAATACGATCAAGTAATGATAAATAAACATTCTTGTACACTACTTTATCAATAGTATTTAAATCTGCACTTAAGATTTTCAAAGCTTCATCTAAATTTTGATGTTCAATATAAATATCGACAATTAAAGCATCACATAAATAGAAATATTCATAATTTTCTTCCTTTATGCATGCTTCTTTTAATCTTTTTACTTCATCAATTAAAGAAAATTTATATTCTTTATTAGATAATCTTTGATATTCATTTCTAATATAGGGATCCATACTACCTCCGTATATGTTTTTAAAATTCTAATATAATTGTAACTGGTCCATCATTCACAAAATCAATTTGCATGTCAGCACCAAAGATTCCACATTCTACATGTATGTTATTTTCTTTTAATTTTGCATTAAATATATTATACAAATTAGATGCTAAATCAGGCTTCATCGCATTGATAAATGATGGTCGATTTCCTTCATTTGTGTTCGCATATAAAGTAAATTGGGAAATAGATAAAATAGAACCATTTACTTGGTAAATATTCTTATTCATTTTTCCTTGTTCATCTTCAAATATTCGTAAATTAATGATTTTTTTAACCATTTTATCAATTACTTCAATACTATCATTATGTGTAAAACCAACAAGTAACATATAACCATGATCTATTTGACCAACGATTTTATTGTCAATAATACATTTTGCGGTTTTACATCTTTGGACTACTACTTTCATTATTTCATAACCCTTTCTACTGTATATACATCAGGTATTTTTTTGATATTTGTGATTGCGTTATCTAAAATATCAACAGATTTAACTAAGAATTTAATTCTTGTTAATAATTCACCTGTTCTCATCTTTGATGATGAGATTGTTGAAATGGAAATACTTGTCGCATTTAACACATTGATAATTTCTGATAAAATGTTGTTACGATTAAATGATAAAATACTAATAACTGATTCAAAGCCTCTTTTAACATCAGCATCTTTATCCCAATATACATCGATGAAACGGTTTTGGTCAGCATTTCTCACATTTGGACAATCAAAGCGATGAACTACAATACCATTTCCCTTAGAAACAAATCCCACAATGGCATCACCTAAGACTGGATGACAGCAGCTTGCAATCTTTACTTGGGCCTTTGAGATGCCATCAACTAAAATACCATAGCTATTAGATTGAACTTTCTTTCTTCTTTCATCGTCATTATATTGTCTGATTAAAGCTTCATCGCCTACTTCTTCAACATTGAACATCTTATTGTAAGCACCTTTTTCTGATAGTGTGCCTTTTCCAATTTCATAGTAGAATTCTTCTAAAGAATCAATATTGAAACGTAAGAAATTATCTTTAACAATTTTATCATTAAGTTTAGTTTCATTATTGTTAGCTTTTAAGAGTTCATTGAATTTGTTTAAACCCCGTTCAATGAATTCATCTCTTTTACGCTTGTTTAAAATTGCGGTAATTTTATGTCTTGCATGGTTTGTACCACAAATTTTTAACCATGCCTCAGTTGGTCCATTGAAATTCTTGTTTGTTTTTATTTCAACTACATCACCAGTTTTTAGTTTATATGTAAGTGGTACAATCTTGTTATTAACAATCGCACCAACTGTATGATTACCAACTTCTGTATGAATACGATACGCAAAATCTAGAGGATTTCCACCATTTGGCATATCAATAACATCACCTTTAGGCGTAAATACATAAATATTTGCGTTAAATAATTCTTTTTTAATATCTTGTAAAGGATCAGCATCTTCATTTTCATTCATTTCTGCATAAGATAATAATTCACGATACCATCTTAATTTTTCAGCTAGCTCTTGCTGTTCCTTTTCTGGTGTATAGCTCTTATTTTCTTCCTTATATGACCAGTGGGCAGCAATACCAATTTCTGCAACCTCATCCATTTCATATGTTCTAATTTGAATTTCAAAGATAGATCCATTCAAACCAACTACAGTTGTATGAAGAGATTGATACATATTAGGCTTTGGTGTTGCAATATAGTCCTTAAAACGCATAGGAAGTGGTGTCCACTCAGCATGCATTAGTCCTAAAACACGATAACAATCTTCAATTGTTGGGACTAATATTCTTAGGGCTAATAAGTCATAGATTTGGTCGAATGTTTTATTTTTTTCTTCCATTTTTTTAGCAACAGAATAAATATTTTTAACACGACCCTTAATTTCAAATTTAGAAACATGGTTAGCAAGTAAGATTTCTTCAATTCGCTTCTCCATGCCATTTAAGCCTTCTTCTTTTAAAAGCTTATGTTCTTTGATTTGTTTGGAAATAACAGCGTATTTTTCTGGTTCAATATAACGATAAGATAAATCTTCCAACTCTGCCTTAATACGATACATACCAAGACGATGTGCAAGTGGAGCATATAAATCTAATGTTTCTTTCGCAATACGTTCTTGTTTATCCTTAGGTTGGAATTGTAAGGTACGCATGTTGTGAAGTCTATCAATTAATTTAACCATGACAACACGAATATCTTTAGCCATCGCAATTAAGATCTTTTGATGTGTTTTCGCTAAAGCTTTTTCTTTTGTCATGTATTTTAATTTAGAAATTTTAGTAACGCCATCAACAATAATCGCAACATCATTTCCAAATTGTTCCTTGATTTTTTCGATTGGATATTCAGTATCTTCAACAACATCATGAAGTAATCCAGCACAAATTGTGGCAGGACCTGTTCCTAAAGATGCTAACATATATGCAACTTCAAGTGGATGTTGTATATATTTTTCACCAGATTTACGAAGTTGTCCTTCATGTTGTTTTGCGGCAACCTCGTATGCATCTCTTATCATTTTGATGTTCTTTTCTTTATGTAAATATTTTGATGCTTGTTCAATTACTTTTTCAATTGTCATTGTTGACTTTTGATAAACTTCAGTTTCATCAAGATCAATAATCTTTACTTCATCTAAGAATTGCATATATGCCTCCTTTCTAAAAAATTTATTTTTTATTTATAATTTTAATAATAAATAATATTTATTATTCTCCTTCATATTCAAGTAAAGCAAGAATTGGATAATTAGGCCCAATATTTTCTCTACCCTTTAAATCAACTAATTCAATCACAAATGCACAGCCAACAACGCTAGCACCTAATTTTTCAACTAATTTGATAGCAGCATTGACAGTACCACCAGTTGCAAGTAAATCATCAACGATTAATACCTTTTGACCTGGTTTTAATGCATCTTCATGAATGGATAAAGTGTTTGTACCATATTCTAATTCATAAGATTCTTCAATAGTCTTTCTAGGTAATTTACCTGGCTTACGTACAGGTACAAAACCAATATTTAATTTTGATGCAACAGGACAACCAAAGATAAATCCTCTTGATTCAGGACCTAAAATAACTTCTGCGCCTAATTTCTTCGCAAATTTTGCGATATCCTTTAAAGCATGATTGAAAGCTTTACCATCTTGTAAAAGTGGTGTAATGTCTCTAAATAAGATTCCTTCCTTTGGGAAATTTGGAACTGAAGCAATATAGTCTTCATAATTAAATCTTTTTTTCATGATATCCTCCTTATAAATTAGATAAACATATTATTATTATATCATTTTTTTCAAAAAAAATACATAAAAAAATAAAAATAGTCGTTTAGGAAAATCTTTTCATTTATTTAAAGGGCTCTTTATTTACATTTATTCAAAATTATGATACAATAAATTAAGTAAAAAAGGAGTCTATATGGAACCATTAGCATATTCAATGAGACCAAAAAATTTTGATGAAATAGTCGGTCAAAGTCACTTAATTGGCAAAAACGGCGCAATCAGAAGATTAGTTAAAAATAATAAATTGCCATCAATTATCCTATATGGTAAACCAGGAATAGGTAAAACCACAATCGCAAATGTGATTGTAAGTGAACTAGGCTTACCTTCATCAACATTTAATGCATCAAGTGATAATAAAGCAAGCTTAATGAAACATATTGAGAATGCGAAAATATCAGATAAATATGTATTGATTGTTGATGAAATACATCGAATGAAAAAAGATATACAAGATTATCTTCTTCCATTTGTGGAAAAAGGTAATGTTACTATCATTGGAATTACAACAGTAAACCCATATATGTCAGTTAATCCTGCCATTAGAAGCCGTTGTATTGTATATAAATTAAATGATTTATTAGAAGATGATTTATTAATTATAGTAAATAGAGCTATTTCTTTAAAAGAAAATTCTTTAAATAAAAAGATTAATTTCACTGATGATGCTAAGAAATATATTGTCTCTTTAGCTGCAGGTGAAGTACGTGGTCTAATAAATTATTGTGAAACAATCATTGATGCTTATCAAGATGAAGCTGAAATTACAATTGATTTAGAACAAGCAAAAGAAATAATCAATCGTCCAGCAATTAATATTGATAAAAATGAAGATACTTATTTTCAAACATTAAGTGGCTTACAAAAATCAATTCGTGGTTCAGATGTCGATGCAGCCCTTCATTATCTTGCCCTTCTTCTTGCATCTGAAGATTTATTATCTTTAGTTAGAAGATTACAAGTAATGGTCTTTGAAGATATTGGTCTTGCAAATCCACAACTTGCAGTTAGAGTTAAAACTGCCTGTGATGTCGCACTTGATGTTGGAATGCCTGAAGCAAGAATTCCTTTAGGTGTAGTTGTCGTTGATATGGCCTTATCACCTAAATCAAATGCTGCATATCTTGGCATTGAAGCAGCTTTAAAGGATATTGAAGATGGTAAATCAGGTCATCTTCCACCACATCTTAAAAACACATATTCATTTGATGGTAAGGTTGATGCTTATAAATATCCCCATGATTATCCAAATGCGTGGGTTTATCAACAATATCTACCAGATGAATTATTAGGTGCTAAATATTATCATCCAAAAGAATCCAGCAATTATGAAAAAGCAATCAAAGAAAGATATGATTGGATTGAAAAGATGAAAAAAGAATATGAAAATCAAAAAAAGAAGGCAAAATAAATGCCTTCTTTTTGGATAGATAATAATGAACTATGTGTTTCTATAGAAAAAGTAATTGAAAAAGATACAAATATAACAGAAAAAATAGTGTGAGTTTCTTCATCGTTCATCACCTTTCATTATACTAACAATATTTTTAACATTTATTTTTATTCTATGTATTTCATAAGTGTCTCTTTTGATCGTTAATGTGCTATCATTTAAAAAATAAGGGTACAAATAATCGTAATAAATATCTAATTCTCTTTTTGCAATATCTTGAGATTCATTAGAGGCAGTTAATATTAGTTCGCTATTAAAGACAATATACGTATCTTTTTCATCTTTTATTGCTAAAAATGATTCTCCATGTTTAATAATCTCTCCTAAATTAAAACAATTACTATCATTATTATATGTTCTATTTTTTCCACCTAACATAAAATGATAGCCATCATTATTTGTGATTTTAATAATTTCATTTACTTCTTTGCCAACTTCTTCATAATAATTATAATGTTGGTTAACTATCACATCATTTATGATATCTTTTTCTACAATATAATCACTAATACAAAAAGAACAAATAAGTTTTAATTCACCGATAAAATCTTGTATATCATTTATATTAGTATATTTTACCCATGTATATAGTTCATATAATCTTCTATCTGAAAAAGAATATATATCATAGATTTTAGAATCACAATATATAGAAATATAATACTTAATATTCCCAATTTTATTTAAATATAATGTATAAGAATCATCCCGTTTCATTAAGTCTAACCAATCAGAGAATGAATATGTCAGTCTATCCTCATCTCTTGATTCGCGTATCAAGTAATTAATAATTTTATTAACATCATTGTCCTTACTATTCAAAACAACATAATTATTGTTATCATTATTAATATATGTTTCGTTTTTGCATGCAATTAGCAACAAACACATAATTATTAAAATAATTGTTGTTATTTTTTTCATATTATATTCCTTTCTATTTCAAATATATATGTTAAATAGTCTATTTTTAAGTTTAAATATTACATCTAGAGTTTATCACACAATTATTGTAAAAACAACAAATAATATAAAATATATATAATAATAATGAAAAAGAATATGAAAATCAAAAAAAGAAGGCAAAATAAATGCCTTCTTTTTAAAAATAATATAAATAATTATTTTTTAGTTTTCTCTTTATGAATTGTCATTTTTCTACATTTAGGACAATATTTCTTTAATTCTAAACGATCTGGAGTATTTTTCTTTTCTTTTTCAGTTAAGTAATTTTCTTCACCACATTCAGAACATTTCATTAAAAAAGTAACTCTCATGCTAACAGCCTCCTTTAATACCATCTAAATTACTTTTATAATTATACACTAAAATTCTTTATAAAGCAAGAGTTTTTTTATTTTTGTATCTTAAGAGATAAAAAATTTAAAATAAAAGAAGGAAAAAATCATTTAAATATTTTACTTGAATTTCTTCTTCTTTAGTGATATAATAGACATGTGAAAATGTGAGGATATTATGGAACTAGAAAACATTCAAATTAAAGAGGTCGCTTTATTTCCAGTAAAGCTAACTCGTGATGAAAAAAAGAAATTAAAAGTCATAAAAAGATTGATAAATAAAGAATTCAATGGTACTAAAGCTGCACAAATGCTGAAAGTAACTACCAGACAAATAAGAAATCTAAAGAGACAAGTCTTAAATGAAGGTGATGCCGGTATTATTCATAAGAACAGATATAATAAACCGGCTAATACTTACGATGAAGAAACAAGAGTAAAAATAGCTAAATTATATCGTAAAGAATATCGTGGAACAAACTTCACTGAATTTGCGAAGATCATTCAAAATGAAGATGGCTATGTACAATCACGTTCTACTATTTATAATATCTTACGTGAACAACATATTCGTTCTCCTCAAAGAAAGAAACATAAAAGAGCTAAAAAAGAGGATAAATAATGAAAAGACGATTAACTAATGAAGTAATTATTGGTTCTAAACATAAAGTCGCAATTGGTGGAAAAAATCCAATTGCTATTCAATCAATGTGTAACACAAAAACCAGTGATGTTGCTTCTACTGTTTCGCAAATACAAACATTAGAAAAAGCAGGCTGCAACATCATTCGTGTTGCAGTTTTAAATTTAGATGATGCTTACGCTATAAAAGAAATAAAAAAACATATCAATATTCCTCTTGTTGCTGATATCCATTTTGATTATAAATTAGCCCTTGCCGCAATTGATGCAGGCGTTGATAAGCTAAGAATCAATCCAGGAAACATTGGTTCTATTGATAAGGTCAAATTAGTCGTAAATAAATGTATTGAGCACAATATCCCAATTAGAATTGGTGTAAATATGGGCTCTTTAAATAAAGAAATTGAAGAAAAATATGGAAGATGCGCTAAAGCCTTATTTGAAAGTGCTAAAGAACACATCCAAATATTAGAATCCTTAAATTTCCATAACATTGTTGTATCAGTAAAAGCTAGTAATATAAGCACATGTATTGAAGCCTACGAAATGTTGTCAAAAGCATATCCATATCCACTTCATATCGGTATAACTGAGGCTGGAAGTGAATATCAAGGCCTTGTTAAATCATCAATTGGCCTAGCCATCTTATTAAACGAAGGTATTGGTGACACAATAAGAGTATCTTTATCAGATGATCCAATCAAAGAAATAAAGGCAGCAAAGGAAATACTTGCAAATTTCAATTATTACACTAAGCCTCTTATTACTGCATGTCCTACCTGTGGTAGAACTCAATATGATATGCTTCCAATCTTAAAAATCATTGAAGAATATGTCAATAATACCTATCCAAATGAAAATATACATATCGCAATTATGGGCTGTGCTGTAAATGGACCAGGGGAAGCAAAAGATGCTGATATTGGTATAGCTGGTGGTATTAATGAAGCTCTTCTATTTAAGAAAGGCCAAATTATAAGAAAAATTAAAGAAGAAAATATAATTGAAGAATTCAAATTAGAAATTGACAATTATATCAAAGAAAAAAGCGCTAAATAAGCGCTTTTTATATTGTTATTAACGCATAAATAGGTAAATGATCACTATTAATTACATCTAATACATCTGCATCTATAATCTTAATATCCTTTGATAAGAAAATATAATCAATTTTTATCTTTGAATCAATTGATGGATAAGTATTAATAATCTTATTCTTAAAATCAATTGTTGCTTCATTATATTTTTTCATAATGTTTTGGATAAAACGATTATCAACAGTCATATTAAAATCACCTAAGATAAGAGTTTTCTTGTTAGGATCAATTGTATCCATTAAGGTATAATATGCATTTTCTTGTTCATCTGGATTAAGACCAACATGCAAAGAAATGAGGTCAAAATTACCATAATTAAATTTAGTAAGAACTCTTGATTCATAGGTACCAAATTTATGAATATGAATAGGATCAGGAATATGTACTATCTCATAATCAGAAAATGGAATTTTAGAAAATACTGCTGAACCATATTCACCATTTTTAGCATCGATTGCTTTAGAAAAAGTATAATATTTAAAATTACAGTTTGCTGCAATATATGATACTTGATCAAAATATTCTTCACTTTCAATAAAACCTTTACCATATATTTCATTTATTGATAAAATATCAGGATTAAGTGCATTAATAGTTTCAATAATATCAGCAAAATTAACCTTTCTTTTACCAATTATTCTTGAAGAATAATCAAGCCCATGTTGAATATTATAAGTCATAAGCTTAATCATCATAATTATCACCATTCAACTTTTCTTTTTCTTTAGCTCTTTGTCTGTGAATGTTCTTAAAATACATTTCATCAATCTTTTGATGTTTCATCTTATGTAATTTCTTATTTATCTTTTCTAATCTTTTCTTTTTATATCCAGGTTTAACCTTCTTTGGCATTGGTGTTCGCATATGAACTTCTTCTTCAATTTTTTGAATCTTAGTCGATTTACGAATGCCATTTCTTTTCTTTGTAGGCTGTAATATTCCATCTTTTAGTGCCATATATGTACACTTAAGATGTTTCTTTCTTAGTTCAGTTAAATAATTATCATCATCAAAATCATAAAAAGAAATTGCTTGTCCTTTTAAATTATTTCTTCCAACACGACCAACACGGTGAATAAAGAATTCAATTTCCTTTGGAAGTTCAAAGTTGATAACATGGCTTGCACCTTGAATATCAATACCACGAGACGCAATATCAGATGCTACAACATATTGTACTTCGCCATCTTTAATTCTTTTTAAGACTTGTTTTCTTTCTCTTGATTCTAAATCACCAGTTATTTTGATACATTTAATATTATTTTCACTTAAATATGATGCTATTTCATCGACCTTATTTTTAGTATTTGCGAATATTAATACTAAATATGGAGTAAATGTATGCAACACATTAACAAGTAATTCTAATTTATCTTGGTTCTTAGTAGGAATAAAGATATATTCAATTTCATCTTTTGTGATTAATTTGTTGCTTAAATCATATAATTCACATTTATTTCTTTTACTGAATAATAAATATTTATTGATGAAATTAGTAAGTCCATTAGGAATTGTTGCTGAAAAGGCACAAACTTGTTTTAGATATTCAAATCTCTTAAATACATTATCAATTTCATCGCCTTCTTTAGAACCAAAGACCATATCAGCCTCATCAATAATAACAGTTGATGCTGTATAAATTTTTAATGCATTCGCATTGTTTACTAAATCATTGATTTTACCGATTGTGCCAATCACAATTTGTGGCTGGCTTTTATTTAATCTATCTATTTCAGCATCTCGATTTGTACCACCAACATACATTCTAATATCAATATTTTCACTAAATTTAGTGATTTTTGTAAATTCTTCCATTAATTGAAAAGCAAGTTCACGGGTAGGAGATATAATAACAGCTTGTACTTCTTTTTTATTTTCATCTAAATTTTGTAAGATTGGGATAATAAAAGCATGAGTTTTACCAGTACCAGTAGCACTTTTTACTACAACTGATTGTTTGTTTAAGATTTTAGGAATAATAATTTCTTGAACAGATGTAGTTTCATAAAAATCAATTGATTTTAATCCTTGATTTATATAATCTTTTAAATTATAATTCACAAATTTCATTTTATATCTCCTTTCCGATACATTTAGGGTATCCTATTTTTGTTATTTCGACCTTAACAAGATCATTTTCTTGTTTATTAGATTTAAATTCTACCTCTAAATAATTAGAACTATGTCCAAAACAAATTCCATTTACATTCTTTTCTACTAAGACTTCTACTATTTTACCTAAGAATTTATTTCTATATTCTAAAGCTTTCTTTTCATTTAAATGCAGTAAATCATTAACTCTTTTCTTCTTAGTAATTGGGTCAATGATATTATCAAATTTATAAGCTAAAGTTCTTTCTCTTCTTGAATATGGGAAAACATGCATTTCCCCAAAATCCATTGATTCAATAAATTTATATCCATCTTTAAAATCTTCTTCAGTTTCACCGCTAAAACCAGCTAGAATATCAACTGTAATATTTACATCTTTAAAATATGACCTAATTAAATCAATCTTTGATTTGTATGTTTCAATGTCATATTTTCTTTTCATTCTTTTTAAGGTATTATTGCAGGCAGCTTGCAAAGGAATATGGAAATGATCACAGAAATGTTCTTTATTTTCTTTAATAACATCTAATAATTCCTTAGTGATTTCACTTTCTTCAATTGAAGAAATTCTAATTCTTCCAAGCCCTTCAATTTTTACAAGCTCTTTTAATAAGTGTGCAAGTGTAATACCTAAATCTTTACCATAAGCACCAGTATTAATACCACTAAGCACAATTTCCTTCATACCAGCCTTTGTAAGTGTTGTAATTTCATTTACACAATCTTCAATTTTTCTACTTCTTATATGCCCTCTTGAATATGGTACTGTACAATAGCTACAATAATTATCACAACCATCTTGGATTTTCACAAAGCCTCTGGTTTTATCATTGTATCTATCAAGTTTCATCTCTTCATAATCTTTGATCTTTAATACATCAACTTTATAGCTTAAATCAGCTTTTGCTGGCTTATTATCAAGATATTTCATAACTAAATCGTAAATCTTATTACGATTATAAGTACCTACAATAATATCAACACCATCAATACCAGCAATATCTTCAGGTTTTAATTCTGCATAACAGCCCATAACCGCAATTACAGCATCTTTATTCCGTCTAACTGCTTCTCTGATGATTTTTCTTGATTTAGAATCCCCTGTATGCGTAACAGTACAAGTATTGATTAAATAAACATCACATACATCATTAAATTCTTTTAATTCAAAACCATTATCTATGAATTTATTGATTAAAGATTCAGATTCATACAAATTAACCTTACATCCAAGTGAATAATACGCAATACTTCTATTCATCATTTTCACCTATAAATGCAAGAATTGCCATTGCTGCAAGTGGAGCAGTTTCTGTTCTCAATACTCTTTTACCTAAAGAAATTGTATGTACCTTATCATTTTCAAATAAAATATTTTCTTCTTTTTCACTAAATCCACCTTCAGGACCAATGATAACTAAGATATTTTTAATTGATTTATCAATATTTAAATATTTCTTTAAGCTTAAATCATCTTTCTTTCTTGCATGCGCAAATAATACTAAATCATATTCATTAAATGATTTAACTAAATCATTAAATGATAATACATCATTTAGGATTAAGAAATCATTTCTTTCTGCTTGTTCAGATGCTTCTTTAATAATACGTTCTAAGCGATCATTTTTAAATTTATATTCTTCTTTTTTAAGTTTAATTACAGATCTATCCATAGCAACTGGAATATATCTATAAGCACCTAGTTCAACAAGTCTTCTGATAACTTCTTCTTGCTTATCTCGTTTAACTAAACCATGAGCGATACTAACTTTAATAGCAAGTTCATTATTTTCTTCTTTTTCTTCTAATATTCTTAAACTTACTTGTTTAGAAATATTTTCTATTTCACATAAATAGATTTTATTAGTACCTTTAATACATGCAATGACATTTTCACCAACATGCATTCTCATAACATCTTTGATATGATGGCTATCAGCTTCATCAATTAAGATAGTACTATTTGTGATTAAATTGTGTTCATCAATAAAATATCTTTGCATATATTCACCCATTTATATTAAATATTATATCATTTTTTAATGATTTTTACAAGATTTTTAAATATGACATAATAATAAAAACAGATGTCAATATAAAACATCTGTTTTTATAGATATTTATGATTTAAAGAATTTTTTGATTTTATCAAAGAATGATTCATTCTTTTCATTTGTTTTGGAAAGTTTTTCAAATAAATTCTTTTGTTCTAAAGTAAGTTTAGTAGGTGTAATTATTTTAACAATTACATACAAATGTCCTGTTTGACCAGTTCTACCATTTGTGATACCACGACCTGTTACTTTAAACTTAGTACCAGTTTGTGTACCAGCAGGAATCTTTAAATTACCTGTAGTTGTAAGAGTTGGAATTTCAATTGTAGCACCTAATGCAGCTTGTGAGAATGTTATTGGCATTTCCATATATAAATCTAAGCCATCACGTTCAAAGATTTCGTGATTTCTTACATTTACTTGGATGTATAAATCGCCAGGAAGTCCGCCATTATAACCAGCTTCACCCTTACCAGACACTGTCAATGTTTGACCATCTTCAACACCTGAAGGAATCTTAATCTTAAGCTTTGAAGTTTGTTTGATACGGCCTTCACCCTTACAAGTTGTACATTTATTTTTAATAGTTTTACCAGTTCCATTACAATTTGGACAAGTAGTTTCAGTTCTTACACGACCAAAGATGGTATTTTGTTCGACATAGGCACGACCTGTACCATGACAACTTGAACATACATTGATGTCGTTTTTACTCATAGCACCAGTGCCGCTACAGTCTTTACAAGTATCATATTTAGTAATACTTATTTCTTTTTCTACACCAAAAGCTGCTTCTTCAAAACTCAAATTAATACTAACTTTTAAATTACGTCCTCTAATAGGACCATTCTTAGTTTGTCGGCTTGAACCACCGCCGAAGAATGAAGAGAAAATATCTTCAAATCCTCCGAAGCCTCCCGATCCACCAAAGCCACTAAAGCCTTGGCCAAAGCCTGAACCCATATTTGGACCATCATGACCAAATTGATTATATTGTTCACGCTTTTGTGGATCACTTAAAACATCATATGCTTCTTGAACTTCTTTGAATTTTTCTTCAGCATCAGGTTCTTTACATACATCTGGATGATATTTTTTAGCTAGGCTTCTATAAGCCTTTTTTATTTCATCATCACTTGCATTTTTACTGACCCCTAAGACTTCATAATAATCTCGTTTGGCCATTTTTAATTACCTCAAATGCGATTATTTATTTTCAGTGAATTCTGCATCTACTGCATCATCATCTGATCCATTATTACCATTATTGTTGTTTTCGTTATTTCCTGTATTTTGATTATTAGCTTGAGCCTTTTGGTATGCTTTTACAGCAATGTTTTGACTAGCCTTTAATAATTCATCTTTCTTAGCCTTAATGTCTTCAACATTAGTACCCTTTAATGCTTCTTCAAGAGATGCAATCTTTGCTTCAACATCAGCTTTTTCATTAGCATCAACTTCAGCACCTAAATCTTCCATAGCCTTCTTAACTGAGAAGATTGCTTGTTCAGCTTCATTTCTTGTATCAACTTCTTCTTTACGTTTCTTATCAGATTCAGCATTCATTTCAGCTTCTTTAACCATTCTATCAATTTCTTCTTCAGATAAGCCGCTACCACCTTGAATAGTAATGTTTTGGCTCTTACCAGTACCTAAATCTTTAGCCTTAACATTAACGATACCATTAGCATCAATATCAAATGTAACTTCGATTTGAGGAACTCCTCTTGGTGCAGGTGGGATATCAGCAAGTTGGAATCTACCTAAAGTCTTATTATCGGCAGCCATTGGTCTTTCACCTTGTAATACATGGATATCAACAGCAGGTTGATTATCAGCAGCAGTTGAGAAGATTTGTGACTTAGATGTTGGAATTGTAGTATTTCTTTCAATTAATTTAGTAAATACACCACCTAAAGTTTCAATACCTAATGAAAGTGGAGTAACGTCTAATAACAATACGTCTTTAACATCACCTTTTAATACACCACCTTGAATAGCAGCACCCATTGCAACTACTTCATCAGGGTTAACACTCTTATTTGGTTCTTTATTTAATTCTTTCTTAACTAATTCTTGAACAGCAGGCATACGAGTAGATCCACCAACTAATAATACTTGGTCGATGTCTCTTGTAGTTAATTTAGCATCTGATAATGCTCTTCTAACTGGTCCTACACATCTTTCAGTTAAAGCTCTAGTTAAATCTTCAAATTTAGCTCTTGTTAATGTTGTATTTAAATGAAGTGGTCCAGCTACACCCATAGAAATGAATGGTAAGCTAATTTCAGTCTTCATCATTCCTGATAAGTCTTTCTTAGCCTTTTCAGCTGCATCTTTTAATCTTTGAAGAGCCATCTTATCTTGGCTTAAATCAACACCATTTTCTTTCTTGAATTCTTCTACTAACCAATTGATAACCATTTGGTCATAGTCATCACCGCCAAGGTGATTATCACCAGCTGTAGATAATACTTCAAATGTACCATCGGCAAGTTGTAAGATAGATACATCGAATGTACCACCACCAAGGTCAAATACTAAAACAGTTTGTTCCTTATCTGTCTTATCAATACCATAAGCAAGTGCTGCAGCAGTTGGTTCATTGATGATACGTTTAACTTCTAATCCAGCAATTTTACCAGCATCTTTTGTAGCTTGTCTTTGGGCATCATTGAAATATGCAGGAACAGTAATAACAGCTTCAGTTACTTTTTCACCTAAATAAGCTTCAGCTGTAGCCTTTAAATTTTGTAAAATCATTGCACTAATTTCTTGTGGAGTGTATGATTTACCATTAACATTTACCTTTTCACTAGTACCCATCTTACGTTTAATAGATGAAACAGTGTTTAAATTTGTGATTGCTTGTCTTTTAGCGATAGCACCAACTTGAATTTCACCATCTTTGAAAGCAACAACAGATGGAGTTGTTCTTTCACCTTCAGCATTAGTAATAACTTTAACGTCCTTACCTTCCATAACAGCAACACATGAATTTGTTGTACCTAAATCAATACCAATAATTTTACTCATATTTATTTACCTTCTTCCTTTTTGTTTACTTTTACGAGTGTTGGTCTTAAAATTCGACCTTTATATAAATAACCAGTCTGTAGTTCAGCTAAAACTACATCTTCTTCATAATTTTCATCCCATGCAGTTTGTAGTGCATGTTGATACTTCGGATCTAATTTCTCATATAATTTACATTCAATCTTTTTAATTCCTTCTTCATCTAACACTTGTTTTAAATTATTATTAATCATTTGAAAGCCAATTAAATAATTCTTTAAAACAGGATCATCAGTTGGCATTGATACGACCTTATCGAACATATCTAATTGTGTAATCATCTTTTCTAAGATTTTTTGATTAGCATATTCAACCATTTGGGCCTTATCAGCATCTATTCTTTTCTTAAAATTGATTTCTTCAGCTTTAGCCATTAAAACATCTTTTTTAGCTTGTTCTAACTCTTCCTTTAATTTTTCATTTTCTTCTTCTAAAGCTTGAATCTTCTTTTCTAATTTGTGTTCAAATTTATTTTTCTTAAAATCTTTATGTTCGTTATTGTTAGAAGTTTCCTTGTTTTCTGCTTTTTCTTCTTTTTTAATTTCCTCATCTTTAATTTTTTCTTCTTTTACAGGATTTTCTTCATCTTCAAAACGATAACGATTATTTTCATTTGCCATCTTCTTCATCTCCTATAATTTGTGCATATTACTTGCAATGTATTCAAGTAATGGAATAACTTTTTGATATTCCATTCGCTTAGGTCCAATAACAGCAAGTGCACCTCTTGTACCATCTCTGTCAACATAAGGAACAGAGATAACTGTACAATCCTTCATTGCACTTATTTGGTTCTCAGCACCAATTTGCACAGTAATATTATCATTTCCTAAATTAATCAGCTTAAGTATTTCTTTTTCTTCCATTGCTTTCATAATATTATGAAGCTTATCAATATCTCTAAATTCTGGTTGTTTCATCATATTGCTTTGGCCTGATAAATAATATTTATCTTCAACCATACCAGCAATAGCTCTCACAAATACAGATATTAATTGATCATAATATGCAATTCTTTCACCAATGACACTACCATCAGCCAATTTTTCTTGTAAAACATAATCAATATCAGAAATTGGACAATCATATAAGATTTCATTCAACATTGATACAACCTTCATAATGTCTTTAGCATCAATTGTATCAGGGATGATAATCTTTTTACTTTCAACATAACCTTGATTAGTAACTAGAATAATAACAGCAAGATTATCTTCCAAGCTAACAAGTTGAATCTTTCTAATTCTTGCTTTATATGAACCACTACCCAAAGCAAGTGCAGCATAATTAGTAAGTTCACTTACCAAAGCCATTGATTCTTTGATTGCTTGTTCTTGAGATAACATGTTTTTTTCAAAGATTTCATCTATCATTGGAAATCTTTCTTTTTTCTTGTGTTTCTTTTCATCTTCAAGCATCATACTAACATACATCTTATATCCTTTTTCAGAAGGAACTCTACCACTAGATGTATGAGTCTTTAGTAAGTATCCTTGATTTTCAAGTTCTGCCATATCATTTCTGATTGTAGCAGATGAAAAATCAAATTCTTTTTGTGATGCAATAGCCTTTGATCCAACTGGTTCAACAGTCTTTACATATTCTTCTACGATTACTTTTAAAATTTTCTTTTGTCTTTCGGAAATCATATTAGCACTCTTTCTTTCTTACTGCTAATATTATATTACATTTTTTTAGCACTGTCAAGTCTTTAGTGCTAAATTTATTAATATTTTTTTATATATTTTTAAGTTTAATTTATCATTTCAAATATTATATTTTGATTAGTAAATAACAATATAATTATCAATATTTTTATAATTTAAGCCTAAAATTTCACTTTATTTATGTTTTTATTGCTATTTTTGATAAATACTAATAATAATTAAAAAATGATTTTAAATGAAATTTATTCATTTAAAATCATCTTCTTTTCTTATATAATAATTATTTCATTAAATCTAAAACATAATAATTATAAATTAGTTGCATCTTTAAAGGTGCCGAATTACCATGTCCCGGATATATTGTATGATCAGGAAGTACCATCAATTTTTTAATTGATGCTTTCAATACTTCTTCATCACCACTATATAAATCACTTCTTCCGACACTTCTATCAAATAAGGTATCACCTGTGAATAAACAATCATCCATTTCATATGTAATGGAATCAATAGAATGTCCTGGTGTTTCAATGCATTTAAAGAGATTATCTATTATATCATTATCTTTTATATAGATTGATTTATTAGAATCTAATGTAATTTTTTTATCGATTCCCATTTCATAAGCAAAATTATATTCATTATTTTCAATTATTTCTTTTGCATGTTTTGAACAATAAACCTTCACATTAAAATAATCAAGGCATTCATTTAAATAATAAATATGATCAATATGACTATGAGTTAATAATATTCCTTTTACTTCTTCGTCCTTATTGATATAAGCTTTTATTTCATCAACATTCACAGATGGATCAATGATATAAACATTATTATCAATATGCACTATATAACAATTAGATGTGAAATAAGATTCAATAATATCTATTTTCATTTATTCATACCTTCATATGATGTATAAACAGCATCTTTACTTATATTACAGCCAAATTTATAGATTTTAATTCTTTTCACAATTTCTTCAATTGTGTTAATAGCTAAATCCATATTAGCCTCATCATCCGGTCTGATTGTTTGGTTAAGGATTGAATAGATGGACTTATTTATATCCATTTCTTTTATCCAATTATCTTGTGATCTTTCTAAAAACGCAATTCCTTTTATTTCATATTCTTCATTTAAATTTAGGTTTGTTTTGCCGGAAAATGGAGTACCACAAGCATAAATCTTATCATTTTTTATTAAAATTGCTGGTTTATCATCATTCAATATTTTAGCATCTTTAAAAACACTTAGCCATAAAGATGTATGAGTTGATTTACCAGTACCAGATGGTGCCGAAAATAAATAAGCATAATTATCTTTTACTACACATGATGAATGTAGTAATATTCCTTTATGTTTTAATAATTCTTTATAGAAAAATGCACCATATAATACATATTCACAATCACCAATTGATAATTGAGGATATAATTCATGATATTTATTTATCATATCATCCATTAGAGGAATTATTACATCTGCTTTTTTATCTTCTTCTATTTCATATGGAATAGATTGTGATTTTAATGGTTCATATCTTATATTCATTTCTACTACTAAGGATGCAAAACAATATTTCATATTAACCTCTTTCAATTTAATAATATTTTATCATAAAAAAAGAGATAAAACAATTGTTTTATCTCTTAGAATGTTAACTAACATAAGAACTTTCTACTGCATCTCCACTCGATGGTATTGTAAATGAACCCATTGATTGGAAATAGTCCTTATCGGTTATTAAAGTATGAATAGTAGTTTCCGTAGAATGCGACTCGTTGATGTATTTTATTCGATAAGCATATGGGAATGTATCAAATGCATTATCATTATTATCGCATATAAATACATCAAGTGTAACATTTGCACCAGTTTTGTTAACGACTGTTATCGTATACAAGCCATTTGCATATTCATTATTGGCACCAGTTTGGCTACTATCAAAACTTACATCAATTGAGAAGTTAGAGCTTGTAGCACCAGTTGGAATATCAGCACCAATTTGAATAATTGAATGTCCGCCTTCTTCTATTGCATCAGGTCTATCACGATATTCAACATTAAATGCTTTTGTGACTGAATTGCCTTCAGCACTGATTACATTACTAATAGCTTCGCCACCATTACTTGCGATATCTAGATATACAAGATATGCACCAGTTTTACCAGTTACAGAACCCAAGCAATATTCGCCAGCATTACAAGGAACTTCGAAATAATACAATTGAGATCCTTTAGAAATACCAGGATTTGTTATCCAAGATGTTTTAAATATTGGAGTACTATTATATCCAGAAGCTAATGATGTTGCACCAGTATATGAACCATCTGCATTTGTAAATGTATAATTACCACTACTATCTTTTAATTTGTAAATATAGTTTTGATTTGCATTTGTTTTTTCATATACTTCAATTATTTCCATAATATCAGTAATTTTATTGTTTCCGTCTCTAAATACCTTATGTAATGAAAAGAAAGTATTATTACCGTCAAAATAATTACCAGCAAAGAAATTAATTGAACCTCTATCAATTACGTGGAAATCAATACTATCCTGTGGCATTTCATAATTATCAAATTCTCTACCCAACACAGCAACTTTTGGAGCAGTAACCAAGTAATCCTTAGAAATTTGTGCATTCATAAAATGAAGTCCATAAACTGAAGCGCTTCCGTTTAAAGTTTCAACAAGTTGTCTCTTAGCTTCTTTAAATGCATCTGTATTAGCTGGAGTTTGAGTACGTCCATTATCATTTACGGTATAGATTGTAGTAAAACCACCCTTAGTTACTGTTAAATTTGTTGCATTGCCAGGGTTGTTAATATTATTAGTAGTACTCCAACCATTGCTATATTGGATATAATATCCTCTATTATTATTACCAGTTCTAGAATAAAACCTATTATTACTTGAAACATATGTCCAACTTGTTGAATCACCTTGATCAGTTGTGATAGTTAAACCATTATTATATCTTAAATAATAAGTAACAGAATCAATTACTGTACTAATCCTATAAGTATTAGTAGCGGTAGATGTAAAGTCCCAAAAAATAGCATTTTCTTCGTCAGTTGTATTAGCAACAGCGTTTTTAGCATCATTTAATATTAGATAATTGTTATTATAAGATATTTTTGATGAAGTAAGCGCAGAATCATCATATGAAGATGAAATATTACTAATTGGGAAATATGAAATACGAATATCACCAAAACCTGTTTGGAAAGCAGATGTATTTGGTTCAGTATCATACAATCGAGCACCACCGATAATATAGCCAGTATTTTTCATTGAAACCTTATAAGGATCGCTCGCATCATACCAACTACCTTCGTCCGAATCAGCTATTTTAATTGGAAAATAAGTGTCATAGCCACCATTTACGTTTGCTTTTACAGATTTTTCAAATTCTTGTTGAGAAGTTTTTGTAAATGTTTCATCACTATTTACATTCTTATTTAAAACATCTACAGAATATGATCTAGTAACATCAGTTTCATAAACATTAGGAATATCTCCAACCATTTCGCTTATATTAACATTAATTGTACGTCTTTCAAAAGTCAATGTTGTACCATTATTAGTATTTAGTGACCACGCATTATTATTAAAACGAATGTATCCTGTTGAAGAAAACCAACCACCACCACCGTCAACAGATAAAACTCTATTGTTATTAGTCCATGATGATTGAGTTGTTCCACATTCGAACGTTCCATTACCCCACCAACTTGCAGAGCCATACAAATACGAATTAGTAGTCGCTGCATTACGAATAGTGCCTGAAGAATTATTACCATCATCATTGCTGAAAATCCACTTAGTAGCGCTTGCTTTTGATGTTTCATTAGCGATAGTAGTATTATTAGCTGACAAATAATTGTTTCCACTACTAATTAAATAGTAGTATCCTTCTCCGTTTGCTAAATGAGTAATAGTCCAAGTAGTATCTATTAAATCAATGTAATAATTACCACTCTTTAGAACTCCATCTGCATTATATGTCCAAGTAGTTTGTGTTGTATCGCTAGTCGATAATGCACCATTATCATTAATTAAGTAATAATATGCACCATTAATTGCACAATACAATGTTCCACTTGATGATGATTCACTTAAACCAGATGAATAAAAATGTGTTGCATTTTCTTGTGTAGTACTTTCAAATTGATTAACACCAGTAACACGTAAATAATTATTGTCAGAACCTATTACTAGATAATCTAATTTTTGTACACACCATCCATTTGAATAGCCTAAATAATAGTCAGTATTTCCAGATGTAAAATAGAAAATATTGCCTGAACGTTTCCATTCGAACGAATCGTCATCAAAATATAAACCTTTGCTTGTACTATATGACAAATATTTGATTTCTCCATCCACAACAGTATAAATTGCAGTATTACCGCTTGAATTAGAAAACTGCCATAAACTAGCACTTGATTCATCAGACGAACCAACGCCACCATTTTGAACAGTCATGTAATGATCATTTCCGTCATTAATGACTTTACCTGAAACAGCATAAACTCCCCATTTGGTACCATCATAGCCTAAAATATATTTAATATCAAGTAAAGAATCCTTTGAATATGTTATTGATAGTTCATTATTAGCATAATGCCATTGAGTTGGACTATTAGCAATCTTCAATTCGCCATCACATATTAAATACTTCTTTTCATTATCAATTATAGTGTATAAAGATATATCACTATTATCAGTTAATGGATTCGTTGAAGAAATCAACCTCATAGCATTAGCTTCAGTTGTTGTATTAATAATGTCACTACCATTATTAGATAAATAATTGTTATCGCCTTGTTTAATAATATAATATGATAAATAAGGCACTAATTTCCATGTATTAGTATTAGAATCATATTCTATATAACGATTTTCACCATTTACAACAGTATATAATTTAGAAGTAAAACTATCACCTGAATCAACATTAGTCAAATTCCATTTTGTTGATGCAGAATTTGAAATAGTAAGGCCATAATTGCCACTTCTATTCAAATAGTACTTAACAGTTGTATCATTTGTATATGTTTCTAAATAGCAGCAAAGATAATATGTTCCATCACTGTTCTCTTCATAAACCCATTTAGCTGCTTGATCTTCAGCATTGGCAGATGCTAAAGCTAAATTACTAGCAGATAAATAGGTATCACCATTTTTAATGTACCAAGCATCTAAATCATTATCTTTGTATGTAAAAGTGATAATTGACTTTTTATTTAAACTATTTGTTCCAAATAGACCTTCATATCTATGATCTCCAGACAATGAGTCAATAAAATAGTATTGTCCATCATAATCACTGTGTTTATAATATCGATAATCATCTCTATTATATTGACTAGTGTCAATATAAGTAATATTTTTTGTACTTACTGTATTATAAACCTGTGTATTTTTTCTTTCATCAATTGTTATTGTTTCAATATTTCCATATGTAGTTATTGTTGAACTAACATTAGTACTTGCAATAGCAACAAGTCTTTCAAGTATATCCTTCATCTTGATAGAGCCACCAAAACCTGCTCCTTCGCCAGATGTATGCAAATTAGCAATTAATTCACCAAGAGTAGGAACATCAACATCACCAGTAGATTCTACGCAGCCAAAATAACCAAAGCTACTTTTAGCTGCATTTCCACCAATAATCTTACAGTTATTGATATATACATTAGAAATAGTAGTTGCTAAATTAACATGTCCTGCAATATAACCTACATATACTAAATCAGCAGTGTGATTATTATCACTATCATGTACATCAGAATTATGACCACTAACAGTTCTAGTTGGATCTGTACCAGTTAAATCAATATCAAAATTAGAATAATATACATTTGATATTGATGCTTCTTCTGTTACATAACCAAAAATACCTATATCTGCAGTTCCAAATGTAACATCACCAACAGTTTCAGTTGCTTTTACATGTAGATTCTTAACAGTTAATCCACTTCCATTAAAGACATCATTAAATGGTATATCACTAGTTCCAATTGGAAGTAATGCATTAGAACCATTATAAAATTCTAGGTTCAGCTCTTTAGAATATTTATTACCAGAAGTATTAATTTGGTTTCCATCATCGTCATAATTATAAAATTCTAAGCCTTCACTTGTATTATCAAGTTCATAACCTAATTGGAAATAATATACTTTTGATGCATCACCATCTACCGCAAATCCACTTGTTCTTTGGAATAATTGAACAAGATTATAATAATGAACAGGACGTGTAATTACAAATGGATCTTCTTCTGTACCTGAACCAGTATGGAAATACTGTTTGATGATAGTTGCATCACTTAATTGTGGATCAATATTATTGCTTCTTGCAAACCATGAATAAGTCACAGAAAAGCCTAATACTAATAAAAGTAAAATTGAAAATATGTGTCTAATAATGTTTAATTTTCTCATATTTAATTGTAATACTTATAAAAAGATTTATCTTAATACTTGTATTAAGCCTCCTTTCCTTTCATGATTGTATTGTTTAAAAGTATCAAAAAGAGGATAAAAAACTTCATCCCTTTTTATATATAATTATTGCCCCTAAGGGGATGTTATCGTATAAGACCCTACTTCGGATGAAATAGTGATATTATTAAATTTATATGTATAATTACTATCTAGTATCGTAACTGTAATAGGTATATTAGCACTAGTAAAAATACTATAACAATTTTCTTCTTTATCAAATACAACTTTTACAGATACATTTAAGTTACTATTTTGATTGAATGTCAATATCAAAATGTTGTTTTCAATTGTGTCACTTGCAGAACGATATTCGACTGTTGCAAAATTGTCAACAACAATTTGTTCAGGATTACTATTATTAGCATTTGCGCACAAATCAAGATATACCATATATGCGCCCTGTGTTGAGCCAGCAACACCCATTGCATATTCTCCAGAATTAACTGGCAATTCAAAATAATAAAGCATGTTTTTTACAGGCGCAACTCCCTTTAAGATTGTAGAAACATTAAATACTGATGCACCTCTTCTTCCAGCTGAATAAGTATTATCAGAATACTTATATACTTTCTTGGTATTGTCATCGGCATCTTGAAATATTTCTACAATTTCTTTTATTTTACTTATATTACCACCATTTCTAGTAATTTCATATAAGGAGAAGAAATTCAGATCAACATTCGATGAATTGTAAGTTCCAGCAAAGAAATTTATAACGCCCGACTCTTTTAAATTAAAATTAATTGAGCCTTTAGGAACTTGATAGGTTGTATCATATTGTATACCGTTAATTCTTGCAGTGTTAGCAGGAATTGTCAACAAATTAGAAATACTAACTTGATTATTGTCAAAATGTATTCCATGCACATAACTTTGGTCTGTCATTAATTCTTGTAACGCATTACGCGAATCATTATATTTAACAAAGTTTAAATTTTCGACCGAAACTCTACTATAATTTTTAATTAAAGAATTTTTAGTATTGTTACCTGAATTGTGTTCATCTTGTATTCTTACCCATTGTCCATTGTAGTAAGTCAAAACTTCCAATTTATTATCAGTATATGTAATATTTGCAGTGCTTGTCGAATATGTTTTTTGCATATCATTGTATGCAGTATCACTTAAAGCATTGCCAATATTTACTAATCTATATGATGAAATTTTTGGTGAAGCATTAACTCCTGTATTATTTACATTGCTTCCAACTAAATAACCAGTGTTCATCATATCAGATTTTCCATCATTATTAAATTTTAGAGGAACATAAGAGCCATCTCTTAACCGATATACAATTCCATAATTGTTCGGATTATTGCCAGAAGATGCTGTGAATGACATATTATATCCTCCTGGGCCTGACTCTTGTTTTGTCCAAGTCCCTGTGTTATTTGGGCGAATAGAATATGCTAATGCAGTATAATCTTTCGAAATAAATGAACCACCCCAACCAGCATCAGAGCCTTGTCCTCCATTAATTCTTTCTATAAATTCGTCAATTGTTTCTGCATTCTCACAATAGCCAAAATAACCCCAATCACTTCTAAAACTAGAAGTTTGGCCAATTATTTCACAGCTATTAATGTAGAAATTGCTAAAGCATGTAGCGTCAACGATATGGCCAGCAACGTATCCAACATAAACAACATCAGCAGTTCCAGTATCATTAGTATCATGAACATCTATATTATGACTACTTACTGTTCTTGTATAATCTGTACCGGTTAAATCAATATCAAAATTAGAATAATATACATTTGATATTGATGCTTCTTCTGTTACAAAACCAAAAATACCTATATCTGCAGTACCAAATGTAACATCACCAACTGTTTCAGTTGCTTTTACATGTAGATTCTTAACAGTTAATCCACTTCCATTAAAGACATCATTAAATGGTATATCACTAGTTCCAATAGGAAGTAAAGCATTGTCTCCATTATAGAATTCCAAGTTCAATTCTTTAGAATATTTATTACCAGATGTATTAATTTGGTTACCATCATCATCATAATTATAAAACTCCAAGCCTTCACTTGTATTATCAAGTTCATAACCTAATTGGAAATAATATACTTTTGAAGAATCACCATCTACCGCAAATCCACTTGTTCTTTGGAATAATTGAACAAGATTATAATAATGAACAGGACGTGTAATTACAAATGGATCTTCTTCTGTACCTGAACCAGTATGGAAATACTGTTTAATGATAGTTGCATCACTTAATTGTGGGTCAATATTATTGCTTCTCGCAAACCATGAATAAGTAATAGTGAATCCTAATACAACTATCAGCATTAGCGAAATTATATGTCTTAATATAGTCAATTTTCTCATATAATTTCCTCGTTTCTATATATTTTTTTAATTCGAATATTCAAATAAGAATGGTAATAAGTCATTTGTAAAATGAACTTCATTTTCTAAAACGGAACCAAAGTCTGTAGATGAACCATTTTGATTCAAATAAGCAGTAACTAATTCTTCATTGTAAGATAATTCTATATATACTCTAAGTTGTGGAGATGTTGAGCCTTCTTCATAAAATACTTTATCATCATAATTACTTAAAGTCATAATGAGTGTTGATAATTTAGAATTTTCCCATTGATGTTCTCCATCATCAATAGTACTTACACTTACAAAGCTATTTATTTCTTCATCAGTAAATGAACCAAATGCAGTTTCAATTGTGTCGCTTGATTGACCACAACGGCAACGGAATCCACTAATATTAGACAAATAGTTACCTAATGGTTCAAATCTATCTTCTGTTGATATCGCGTTATTATTAAAAGCAGAAATATTAATTGTTTTTCCTAATTGAATATTTTTAACCAAAATTGAAATAACAATATGTGTTCCAACATTTCTTTCTTTAATGATTGTATCATAAGGATTTAAACTAACAGGTTTATTGTATAAAGGATCATCTGTTATATTATTTGAAACTTCTTCGATAGCATTATTTTCCTGATCTCGCTTATAAATATGGAACTCTTCGATAAAAATATCATCAGCTCCCTTAACACTAATTGTCATACCAGTAGTTTGAACTGTATCATTAAACGCAAACCACGAATATGTTAATGTAACCAAGCAAAAGCCAGTCAATATAATACTAATTATGGACAAAATTATTTTTTTTCTCATAATATCACCTAATAAACAAAAAAAGCCAATTGCTTTATGCAACTGGCTACCATTTCAGGTCCTATAGCTTTGCGTCACATAGTTTCCCATGCTTTGCCCATTTTGCAACTGGCTACCTTTTCAGGCCCTATAGCTTTGCGTCACAAGGTCTCCCCTGCTTTGCCCATTACCTCTTACAAACATATTTTAACCTATATTACAATATTTGTCAAGAATAAATTTAAAATTTAACAAAATTTAAGAAAATTTTAATAGAAACCACTCCAATTAGGATCATCAAAGATATAAGTTAGTACACTATTATCAATTTTATATAAAGATTTATCGATATTTTTATCATTAATTGTTAAAGATAAATCAGAAGAAAATACATATCCACTATTTAAAGTAATAGTAATTGTAATCTTATTATATTCAGGATTACTCATTAATGCAGTGTATTCTGCTTTCTTAATTTCTTCTGAATGCTTTAGATAATCAAATGTTAAAGAAATAGAATTGATAATAACATCAGTATTTGTTTTTTCAACTTCTTCTTTGTAATAATATTTATTATTATCAATATATAAATTACCTTTAGCACTTTCATTATTAACTTTAATTGCTAATTTATCAAAATCATTTGTTAAATGTGCCTTAGAACTAAACACAATTTCAACAATAATATAATCATCACTAAAATCAGCATTCAATACATAACCAGCACCTAAGGCTTGCACTTTTTTATTATCATAATCAATGCTCATTTCAATTGAAGATACATCAATAGTATTGATTGTATCATCTATCTTTTTAGCAATTTCATTATTAGCATCCTTACTTAAAACATCAAGTGCAATTGATATAAGGCTTTTATCTACCATTTTGAAGATAATATAATTATATTTATCACTATTATTTTCTAACTTAATGTAAATATAATCATCATAATTTTCTTCTTTTAATTCAATTTTAAAATCTAAAAGATTAGTTCCTCTATTAATCCTTCCATCAAAGCTAGCAAGTGATGTTAAAGAAGCATCAATATAAGCACCTTGTTCATGATAATAAACATATGATAAATCAAATTCAACATTTAATTGAACACTTGTTTCTGCTATTACATTAAAAGAAACCCATTCCTTACCTTCATCATTCACTAAATTAAAATCAGCAATGCTGAAATTAACATTAACTTTTTCAGTAGGCACGGTAAGCAGTTCTGTATCTACTTTCTTACATGCAAAAAGTATTAATGAAAAGGTAAATATAAATAAAATACCTACAAACTTTTTCATATTATTTCACCACTGGATATGATGCATATAAACGATCAATTCCATATCTTTCTCTTTCTTCTTCTTTAAAGATATGTACAATTATATCATTTAAATCGATCAAACTCCAAGCATCACCAATCTCAGCACCTCTTATATCAAAATCATCTTTTAAATAATTAACGCAGGCTTGCATTTGTCGGCTAGATGCAGTAGTTGCAACGATAATATATTCAAAATATGGACTTGAATTTCTGACATCATATACCTTTACTTCTTTAATTAAATTATGATCAAGTGCACTTAATACTTGCTCATATTTATTTTCACCAGAAAGTAAATATTTCTTATATTCTTCAAACGCATTTAAAGTATAAGGATGTAAATTTTTAGTCTTATCAGAAAGTATTCTTTCAATACAATCTCTTAAGAAAATCGCAATCGCTTTTTTATAATTCTTTCTTGCTATCTTTCTGATATTTGCGAAATATTCACCACTTCTACCTGCTTCTACGCAATCAGCAAGATAGATAATTTCTTGAAGGGGGCTCATATTAGAATTTGCGGTAGAATGAGTTTCAATAGCTTTTAAAATATCTTCATCTTCAATACCCAATTCTTTTTTCACAATATATCCACCAAGTAATGCATGAAGGACTTTTTTGTATTCCGGAATAACTTCAACATCGACATTAAATTCTTCTTTAATTGATTGAAATTCTTCCATACTGCAATATTTAGCATAATCATGTAAAATAGCGCATATTTTTGCCTTTTCTTCATCAATGGGAAGATTATGAATTCTAATAAGTTCAATAGCCATATCAACAACACCAATACTATGATTGAATCTCTCCTTCATTTTTTCTTCCATCTCAGCTGTACCATCACTACAGCTTTGATATTTTTCCCAAAGTTTTTGTTTGTAGTAATCAAATTCAAAGAATTTATTCATTAAATCATTGCCTCTCTTATTCTATATTTTACATTTTCAAAACTTGTTATTCTAATTTTACCATTTGCGAAAATGGAAATAAAACCAATACCAAAGATTGCTAAATCGATTTTTGTATTCTTACTCACTTCAATAATTTCACTTCTCAATTCACCTAATTTCAATCTCTCATCAGAGTCAGGATATTTTAATATATCATCCTTATGCTTCTCATAAAACACATCAGCATTTTCTTCTTTTGTTCTATGAATTAATAAGCTATTATTGAAATTAGTAATAAATGATGCCTTTTCTTTAAAACCATTATCCTCTTTACCTAAATAATCAATTCTCACAAAACCAGCCACAAATAAAGATTGATCTTTATTTAATTGGAATGTTTTAGGCCTAATATAAGATCTTGGTGTAATAGCTTTATAAGATTCTTTTGATAAATAATAAATCATACTTTGATCATTTAAAATACCAGGAGTATCCACAAAATATGAATTATCATCAAAAGGAATATAAATATTATCAAGAGTAGTATTCACATTATTAGAAACAGTAATTAAATCAGCAACATCTGTGTATTTATAAATAATCTTATTTAAAATAGTACTCTTTCCAACATTAGTCATACCAACAAAGTACACATTTTGATTATTATCTTTGTTTTTCTTAATCTCTTCAATTAATAAATCAATATCTTCATTTTTAAAGCTTGACATTAAGAAAACATCTTTTACTCTAATATTTCTTGATTTTAAATATCTTCTTAAATAATTATAAATATTATTTAAATTAATTGAATTTAAAAATAAATCAACCTTATTAGCAACAAGTAAGATATTATCACTTTTGTATATCTCATTGATATTTGCTAGTATTGTGCCATCTAAATCAAATAAATCCACTATATAAACAATTAAACCCTTATCTTTTTTGATTTTTTCTAAATTCTCTAGATATTTATCATTATCCATTTTTAGGATTACATTTTTATTATAGTGTTTTAAATCAAAACATCTCTTACAATAAAAATTACCATCCTTGTGTTTTTCTAGAACCTCTTTGTCAATATAGCCAGGTGCTAAACTATCATTTGATTGAATGATTGCACCACAGCCACTGCATCTAATATTCATGTTTTTCATTTATTTCCTCATATACGCTTGGATATTCTTTTTTAAATCTTTTAATTATTCTTCTTTCCATACTTCTATTAAATCTTGTATACCACTTTTCGGTTTTCTTCTTTAGTGGATGAACTAAAATAGAATCTAATTTTAACCTTGATGATGCGAATACATCTGTCATCAATTGATCACCAATGGTAATTACATATTTTTTGATATCTTTGATTTTTGAATTTGGAAAATCTTTCTTTCTAATATATTTTAAAGCCTTCTTGAGACCAAATTTTAAAGGTTTTAAAGAATTAGAAAATGTCATTAAATTTAAATCATCACCAAATCTTTTTACTCTTTTTTTATGATTATTAGAAACAATGACTAATTCAAAACCAATATTCTTTATTTCTTTTAATAAATCTTTGAATTTATCATCAGCTAAATCCATATCATAAGGAATTAAAGTATTATCTAAATCACATAGTAAATATCTTTTTCCCTTATCATATAGATCTTTAAAATCAATATCATAAATTGTATGTTTAATAATAGTAGGAATAAATTTCTTTATCATGTTAACCTCATTTGGTTTATTATACCATATTTTTAGTCTTTTTAAAAGACAAAAAAATAAAAACGTGCAAACACTGACAAGTGTTTTTAACACGTTTATTTATTTTATCTAACAAGGGCAGACACAATTGGAATGATTAAGAACACAATTAATGATTTTAACCAAGCATAATCAAAGCCCTTCCATTGTAGAAAGACACTAAGACCAACATAAATCACGATACAAGACATTAAGGTGATATACATAATTCTTGCTTTACTTGTTTTTCTTAAAGCGGAAAAGAATATTTCAGAAATTGGAATAGCTAAAAATACAAGCCATGCTTTAGACCAAGAATTAGGTACAAAAAGACCGATTGCTAAAAAAATTAAAACACATAAAGGGGCAATAACTCCCTTTATTTTTCTTGCTACTCTTCTTTCCTTTGTGTCTTTAAAGAAAACATTAAATACTTCTCTTTCTTCAAATTCGCCATCATCATCGACATATGTTACTTTTACTTCTTCTTCGTTTTTATTCTTATTTTCCATTTTTATACTCCTTTATTCATCTTCATGATTGATTGTAATATCACCAGATATTTTACTACATTTGCTGGAATTAACGACACCAGTAATATCAATATCACCACTAATAGTAGTTGCAACTAAGGATTTAATGCTGCAAGAGGAAATATCAACATCACCAGATACTGTTGTGATCGTACAAACATTTGTTTTTAATTCATCGATATCAATATCACCTGATACAGTTTTTAATACTACAGATTCAGCTTCTAATGAATTAATATCAAAATCACCTGATACAGTTTCAATATTAGCATTTCTACATCTTATACTATCAATTTCACCATCACCTGAAACTGTATGTAGGCTTACATTATTAAAAGTGATGTTTGGACCATATTCGACATTTATTTCACAAGATCTTAAATTACGATAATGATTTAGTTGATTAAATGGTTTAATACTAATTTTATCATCACTAATTACTACATTCAATTTATCTTTTAATTCTTTAGATAAACGAATATCAATACCATTTTCTGATCTTTCATGAATAATTATATCACTAGAAAAAGGATCAGCAATTTCAATATCTAATACTTTATTTTCTCTATGGACTTTTTTATTCTTTCTTACTATCTCTTCAGGGCTACCTAAATCAGCGATGATTTCATCATCACTTAGACCTGCCATTGAACCAATATCAAATTTTTGACTAGCTTCTTCAATTATAGAATCGATATTTTCAATATTATCTGCTTTTAATAATTCTTCTAATTTATTTAAATATTCTTGCTTATTCATTTTCTATCTCCTTCAATAGTTTATATGCTTCATCAAGAGTCATTTGTTTGTCCTTGATTGCTTGCATGATTTCTTCTTTTGTCATCTTATTATTTTCATATACACTTACTTCATCAAAACCTAATGCATTAATTAAATCACTTAAATTCTTCTTTACAGTTGGATAAGAAATATTCATTTCTTTTTCAATTAATTTAATATTACCCTGGTTTTTAATAAAGATGAGTGCAAAGTTTTGTTGATCAGGACTTAAATTATCAAACTTAGATAAATTAAATTCACCATTAATTTTTGTGTTACAGCTTGTGCATGTCAATTCACTTACAATTAAGTTTCCTTCACATATTGGGCATTTTCCAATGATTTTCTTCTTCATTTTGCCTCCTTTTTATTATTTACACAAACATTATATAATAATAAATTAATTATGTCAAGTATAAAATTAATTTTTTTAATATATTTATTAATTTTATTAATTTTTTAATTGATTATTTCAATTTAAATGTTAAGAATAATAAAAAAGCTGAAGAAATCTTCAGCTTAAAATGCTTGAATAACTATGTTTTATATCATCACCGTCAATGTTATTCTTATCTTCAATTTAGAATTAAGTTTGGATGTAGCCTCTATCACAATTACATCATTTCCACTTAAATAAAATGTTCCCCATTCACTAATAGTATAATTATTAGTAGAACTTAAAATATTCCAATTATATAATGATATTTGTGGAAAATATGAATTATAATCATCTAATTCTATTTGATATAATTGACTAGGGCTTGTATATAATACACTATCTGTATCATAAATAATCAAATCATTAATTCTATTATCTGCAAGTATTGTGAATTCTTTCACATATGTTATAGATGGATTACTTTTATATACTGCCATTACTTTTACAGTTCCAGGTGATTTTGCAAGTAATGTTCCATATTCAGATATTGTTGCCACTTCTTCATTTGATGTATACCAATAATAATTAAGTCTTGATATTGATGGTACATTTGATGGATCATCTAAATATATGAACCTTGTAAATCCTACAGTCAGTGTAGTTCCACCACGTAATCCATTATTGAATCTTACTTCACTTCCATAATCATCATAATCTATTGCATCAGCTACTAAATGGCTTGAACCTGATTCTGTAATTATCCTTAGAAGACTAATAGATGTATAATAATTATCTGTTTTATTAAGGTAGCCTATATAATAAATGCCTTCTTCTAAATCTGTTAGCACATATTCTTGTGAATCGTTTTTATTAAATTCTTCTTTTAATTTTTCATCTCTTACATAAGAATGAAGAGCTTCATCATATGTTATTTTTATTACTAAAACTAAAATATATGGACTTAAATCACCATCATATGATGCTGTTATTTTAAAATAACCTGCTTGTTTGATGTTTAGCTTGATGAAATTATCTCCATAATCATTTTCGTGAAATTCGAATGCATCATCATTACTATTTTCAGATAAATCAAATAAATCTAGTTCATCTATACTTAAAGATGAAATTTCTATAGATAATGATGCAAGATTAATTGATGAAACATCTATATCTAAATAATAATATCCATTACTTGGTAGATATACTATTATATAATCTTCATTATATTTGTTGATGGCTTGATTTATACCTCTGTTATTATAAGTGTCATAATCATACTTATTCATTATTGAGGAAGTTGATCTAGATGAATCATTATATATTTTCAAAGCTCCTGCTTGATAATAATATGTTGTTCCATCAATATTGCTTGCACTTATTTTAAATTTATAAAAACCCGGACCGGACTCATTATAATAATTATATTCACTTATACCATTATATGCATTTATTAATATATCATTCTCATCAATTGATAGATACTGAGAATTATTAGAAATAATTTTAAATGATACACTATTACTCGTGTATGATTCATTAATGATTTCTAAATAATAAGTGCCAGAATTTAGATTTTGTACTGTTTGGCATATTAAAGATGAATAATTAATATCTGATATAGATATCTCATTAAAATTTTCATCATATAATTTTAAATTAATATTTGTGCTGCCACTTGCTATTATTTCATAATATTTATCAAAACTTAAATTCAATTTATAATATTTAGATTCTCTTGCTTCAATAATAGTATTACGAGCTACTGGTTGAGTACTATTGTAAACATGTAATGTATCTTCAATTTTAATTGTATCAATATGGCGACAATACATGCATTTAAAGAAGTATCAATCATTATCTTTTGCAACTAAAAGCATATTTGAATTGCTGTGTCCATGATGAATACAATCTTCAAATTCTGTAAAAGTTTTACCTTGATATGTCAATCCACCGCTATCTAATTCTACATTATATTTTACTCCATTACAAATGGCACATATCATATCTATAGAATCACCATTATCACGCCTCATCCACATATGATCGTTATCAGTATGAAAGCCCCTTGTAATTGCCACTCCTGCTATATCTTTGTATGTTGCATTTAGTGATCTATTTTCCATATCACCATATCCCATCAACAATTCTTCATGGTGGTCAGGGTTTAAACTACAACATACATCAATATCATCAAGACCCAAAATATGCCCTATCTCATGCTCGCCAGTTCTTTCCCTTCTTATCCTAACTTGTTCTGATGTATAATCTGGCCCAGTATGCGTATAAAAGAAATCAATATTAACCTGAGTAAACCACTTTTCATAATGACGATGTTCAACGTTGTCTTTGCCAGTATAAATTGTCGTATAATTTCCCGTTTGTTGAGTAGCAGCAAATGCCTCTAGAGAAGAAGGCGCTGGATAAATAGTCAAATCATGATCTTCATCCGTTCCTTCAACTACATTTATCAATTGAACTTCTGTCCTATTGCCATATTCATTATAATAATAAAAACGAACATTATTCCACTTCATCATACTATTTGCAAAAGCTGTTCTTATTTCATTTGCAACATCATCAGTAACATCAGTATTCCAGTGATAATCAGAATCATTAAATGCAGAATTAGCAAAAAAATAACTTAAAGTGGTTTTATTAGTAGGCAAATGAAAATACGTAAAAGAGGTGCCATGCGAGTAACCAAATTCATTTAAATAATACCATCGTTCTTGTTCAGAGTCACCAGAATCATCCGCAACACAATCGTCATACCCCACATCAACTAATGTTTGACTTCCAAAAACATTATTTGACGATATCCTATATAAGCAAATAATTGTAACAATAAATATCAATAATAGTGTAATTTTTTTCATATTAGGTCATCCTTTATTAATTTTACTAACGTGTCTATTTTTAAGCCTGCTTTTTCATATATAGTGAACATTCCATCAATTTTATATCTAATTTGCGTAATAGCAGGAATATCGGTTAGATAATCCTCAACTATTTCATAGTAGTCTCCAAATTCTTTTTTTATTATATTTAAATAGTTTTCTTTTATATCTTTATCTGTGTAGTTTATTTCTTTTTTATTGAAATAAATATATTCATAAGAAAAACTATCAACATAAACATTATATGACCATCGCATGTTTTTATCGCTAATATAATCATAATGAATTATATCATTTGATTTATAAAATCCAAGCAAAATAATATTACTTTCGTTATTAATATCAAGAACGTATGATGTATTAATTTTATAACCTTTCCTTTGATAATAGACATCTGTAATGTATTTATAATATACACATTTTTGATTATGTTCAATTTTACTTACTATATTTCTTTTAATATCTACTTCAAATGCAGCAAACATATACTTTAAACGAAAGTTTTCGCACTCTTCAGGAATTGTAATTATATCGTTACAATTATTAAATTTTATCCAGATGATATCATCTATAAAATCAGTATTATCATTGTTATTGTTAATAATATAACCAGTTATTATAGAATAATTACTATCAATCCTACACAAATACAAATTACAATAACCATCTTTATAACCAGATAACATTTCCGAAAATGTATGCGACCCTTCATCTGCCTTTGCAGAGGATTTAGTAATCAAGTCATTTAAATTATCTTTTTCTTTTTCATCTAATACCATTGCACCGCACAAATGTTTTAGTAATATTTTTTCTTCACGAGTGCAATTGCTATATTTGTTACATGACATCAAGAAAAAAATTAAAAATATAGATAATAAGAAAATTATTCTTCTCATATTCTTTCCTTTCATTACTGTATATTACAAATATATAATAATACATTATTATATTTTAGTCAATAATTATATCATTAAGCATTAAAAAAGCTTATAATAATCATCATATTATAAGCTTATATTTTATTTATTTTATAATTGGTAAACTTGCAGCAGCAATTGATTGACCAACACGACGAGATTTTTCATCAGGCATATCAAGTACAATTCTTGATGCTAAATTAGGGAATTCATCTCTTAAGACGTGTCTACATCTTGCAAGTAATGTATTTCCACCTTTTCCAGATACAACACGGCCTAATAATAAGACATGTTTAATATCATAGAAATGAGCATAATATGCGATTGTGTATCCTAAATATGTACCAACATCTTTATATAATTCTTCTGCGATTGGATCGCCTTGTTCATATAAGTCTTGTACATATTTTAATTTTCTTGCAGGTGAGAATTCTTCATCAAATTTAATTCCTGCAGCTTCTGCTAATTTAATGATACCATCTTGTGAGAAATATTTAACACCACAGCCATAATCACCACTCCATTCATCTACCATTGCATCTTTATTGAAGTCAACAGGAGCGAATGCAAGTTCGTTTAACCAGCCTTTTAACGCATTGCCTTCACCGATGTAGCCAGCAGCTTCACTTGTACCCATTGCGATACCCAAAACACGATCAGTTTTAAGTTCAATTGCACCGGCAAGTGCTGTAACATCACCATCGTTTGCAACTACTAGTGGAATCTTCTTATTGTATTTCTTTTCAAATTCCTTAGCTACATCAATATAAATAGTTTTAACTTTCTTATTAAAGTCTTCTTCATTAACTTTTAAGAATAATGATGCAACCATGATTTTGTTGTCAACAACGATACCAGCAGTTGAAACACCGATAGAATCGATAGTTGGCATATACATACTAGCTCTTTCAATAGAATCTTTAATTCCTTCAAAATGATAATCAGGGTTAGTATTAATTTTAGGGAACCATACAGTTTCATCACTAAACATTACTTTACCATCGATTGAAGCTGATACTTTACGGTCTGATCCACCAGCATCAAAACCAATACGATTTCCGTTTAAACCATTTTGTAGTTTTTCATTCATTTCTTTAAGTGCAGGAATATCTTTTTCTTCTACTTCAAGAACCTTAAATGTGTTTTCATAAACTCTGCTCATAAAGCCAAAGTCAAATGCTCTTTTACCATCTTTAGAATAATCAGCATGTAATCTTTCAAAAATGTAATGAGAGCCAGCTACATAGATAATATATCCACCAGCAATCCAAAGAATAGTTTTTACCAATCTTTCTACAACTTCATAATTTTCTTCATCATGACCAGTACCATCTTTAAAGATATCAATTTTATAGATATAATTGTATCCCTTTGTTCTTTCCAAACAAATAGTAAGAGTAGCTTTTTCATTAGATGCAGCTACTTTATCAATGAAGTTTTGAAGTTCAATGATTGCAGGTTTAAAATTAGGATCATATTTTGGTATGTATTTCATTATTTTCCTCCAATATATTATTTATTTAATTATTTTATACCACATATTATAGCACAAAAATAAATTTCTTTCAACTTATAAAATAAAAAGAATGAAATATATTTCATTCTTTTTCAAATATTATTTAATATTCTTAACTTGAATATAGAAAGTATAATCATCAGCTTCGCTTTTGATTAAGAATCTATCACCAACAGATGCATTTAATACAGCTTCACCAACTGGTGATTCATTAGAAATAAGTCCTTTTAATGGATTAGATTCTAGTGAACCAACAATCTTATATTCTTCAGTATCGCCAGTATCTTCAAAATATACTGTTACTAACTTACCTAGGTTAGATTGTGATGATGCACTTGTATCAATCTTTGCTTCTGTTAAATAACGAAGACGATATGTTAAAAATCTCTTAGCTTCTTCAGCTTTTTGTTTCTCTTCTAAAGCTAAATTTTTAGATTTTTCAGTTTTAGCACGTGCTAAATTTTCTTCAGCAGCTTTTAATGTTGCACTAGCTTGTGCTTCATCCTTAACTACCTTTTTGATGTATTTATCTAAAGCTTCTTTATCAATATTGATTAATTTATAATTCTTTAAAATCGCTTCATGAACTTTAATATCTGATTCAATACGTGCTTGTTCATCTCTTGCAGCATCGTAATCAGCATTTTCAGATAAGTCACCTTGTGCACGAGCAGCTCTTAAATCTTCACCATTTTTAACCTTTTCTACATTAACTAAATGATATAATGCTTGAATAGTTTCTTCTAAACCTTGAATTGTTAAAACCTGACCTGTCATAATCTACCTCTCATATTTCTTGCTATATTATATCACATTATTATTTATTTTTCAATATTTATTTTTAAGCGTAGCATATCATCTTTTTTAAGCCTAAATGGTATCTTAAGCTTAATAATTTGTTCAGGATGTCTTGCTGCATCTAAAGGATTTAGATCACAATCAAATATTTCTTTAACCTCATAATCTATTTTTTTATTATTAGGACCAAATATTTCTAATTGATCACCAATTTTAAAGAAATTCTTTTGTTTGATTAAAGTATATTTCTTGAATAGATTGTCCTTTAACACAATACCAACATATTCCTTTGTTGGATGATCATCACGATCATATAATTGTTCATTTACAGTAACAGGACCATTAAAGAAACCAATTGATGTTTCTCTATTTTCTGCTTTTTCAATTTCTTGTTTGTATTTATCATAATCAAGATTCTTATCTCTTGTTTTATAATAATCATCAATTAAAGCACGATATGATGAAATAATCTTCGCAATATAATATTCTGATTTCATTCTTCCTTCTACTTTTAAAGAAGCAATACCAGCATCAATTAAATGAGGAATCATCTTTAAAGCCATTAAATCCTTAGAACCAATATTAAAATAATGATCCTTATTAATCTTTATATCCTTATCATAAAGATCATAATTCCATCTACAAGAATGAGCACAACCACCACGGTTAGCATCTCTGTTTACCATGTGATTTGAAAGCATACATCTGCCAGAACAGCTAGAGCACATTCCTCCGTGAATGAATACTTCCAGTTCAACATCAGTCTTTTTTGCTATCTCTTTGATTTCATCAAGTGAACATTCTCTTGCAAGCACTACTCTTGTAGCACCTAAATCTTTAAAAAACTTACAAGCATATGAATTAAGCGTTGACATTTGCGTAGAAATATGCACTTTCATTCGCTTGCATTCTTTTATGCAAGTATTAATGATTGTCATTGAAGACGCAATGATTGCATCAACGCCCACACTGTCTAAGTATTTTAAATATTCAACTAATCCATCTAAATCATCATTATGTGGTAAGATGTTTGTAGTTACATAAACCTTTGCGTGATGTTTGTGCGCAAATTTAACACCTTCCTTAATATCTTCTAAACTAAAATTGTTAGCCCTAGCTCTTAAGCTAAACTTTTCACCACCAAAATATACAGCATCAGCACCATATTTAATCGCAATCTTTAATTTTTCAAGATTTCCTGCTGGTGCTAGTAATTCAATTTTTTTCATCTTTATTCAATATAGATGGTCTAATATATAATAGACTTTTATCTATTCTTTCATCAATATTTTTAAGAGCTAGTTCATTATCTATGCTAAATATACTATTACTTAAACCATCATAATAAATTTTTAAAACATCAATATTAGAAGTATTTACATAAATATAATTAGGATTAATATCATTTAATTCCTTATAAATGCATATTTGATATGCATTTAATATTACTGAATGGGTATCAAAATCATTAAATTCTTTAATTATGTATTTTTCACTACGCAATTCTTCTTTGATTTCATATTCTTTATTGACATCAAAATCAATTCCTGTGTAGTTTTTAAATAATGATAACACATTCCTTTTTGAATAATAGATTGGAAAATATCCATATGCTTGTAAAATAACATTATCGTATTTACAATTCAATACCAAATCATCAAGAGATAATTCATTTGACACAAATACCCTTATATTTAAATCATGATAATATTGGATATCATCACAATTACAAATATAAGTGCTAGATGAATATATAAGACGAGACAAATCTAAATTGTTGCTTCTAAAATAAGAAAGAACAGCGAAATCAGAAAAAATGAAATCACATCTAGATTCAAGATATTGATTGATAAAGTTAAATACTTCATCAAGCTTTTCCTCACTTATTAAAGCATCAATTGAAATGATTGCTTTTACATTCATCTCTTCTAGTTTATTTATAGCTTGTTTAATTTCAGCTTCTTCTATTAATTCATCATAATAAATAGAATATTTTGTTGGAATAATAACTTCATCCACAAAGTTTAATTTATCAATATCATTAATATTTTTTAAACAAGTGATCAATTTCATTTCTTTATACTTATCGCAATACCATCACCAATACGTAAAAATGTAGTATCGTAGGCCTCATTATTACTTAGCCATTCATTGTATGCTCTAATTTTACGCAGCATTTGGTTTAAATTGCGACTCTCCTTTCCACTAGCATTTTCTACTAAACCATGGAATAAAAGATTATCAGAAAATATAATTCCACCTTTTCTTAATTTCACTTCAAATTTAGTGAAGAAATTAGTATATTGACTTTTCGCAGCATCAATAAATATTAAATCATATTGGTCAAGCTTTAAAGTAGATAAATCGACATTCAAAGCATCTTCAAAGATTATATTAATTTGTGATTCTAAGCCAAGAGCATTAATATTCTTAAGTGCTTCTTGATACATCAATTCATCTCTTTCAATAGTATCTATTCTAATATCTTTATTTATAAGTGCAAATACCGATGAAGAATATCCTATTGCTGTACCAATTTCTAGAATGTTTTTGACATTATTCATTTTTATTATGGACACAAGCAAGTCAAGGCCCTCTTCTTTTAAAATTGGGACCTTATGATTGCTTGCATATTCTTCCATATATTTAATGTAATCATTATTTTTATATTTATTTAAAGCGCTAAAATAAGTCATTATAATACTCCTATTTATTATATTATAAATCAAAAAGCGAAATTAAACAAGTAAATAAACCTAATTATTATTAAATAATAGCTTGCCTAAGAGTTCATATGCTTCTTTATATTTTGTTAATTTTCCAATTAAAACATATGATCTGTTAAGACAATATTCAAAGTAAAATGGAACATTATAATTCTTAAATAATGCACCCATTTCATATTTGATGTATTCAAATATTTTTACATCAGTATCACCATCAATTTCAAGCTCCATTAGTTTTAAAAACGCTATATGAATAGTGTCACCACTTTCCATTTTCGCATCATTAATAATTCCTTTTAGCTTCTTCTTAAGTTCCATTGCTGGCTTAGAGTTTTTATCATCCATTTTTAAGATGAGTCCTCTCACTGCATAAGCATATAAACTTGCATATTTAAAGCCTATATTATTAAGATTATCTAAATATTCCACTAATTCTGTAAATTTATTTGCTTTTGCGAGAGCTAATGCTTTCACATAAGTAAAATTCTTCACATTATGATAAATATCATCTTTTTCTAAATTAGTTAAATATTCAAGTGCTGAATCTCCATCTAATGTTTTTAAATATTCTAATTGGAAATTGATTTGTTTTGTGATTGGACAAGATAAAATATGATTGCTCTTTAAATCTTTATAATCCATTTCAATAATATCATGATTTGAATTAGTAAATTTATTATATAAATTACAATCAATAATAAACTTTGCTTCAAGTTGCATTATTTCAACATCTTGATTATCACATTCCAACATCTTTAAATAACGATAATAATTAATTGCTTTTTCATATTGAAGTGTCGCAATATTATAATGAATAGTGATGATTAAAAATGTTGCCATTTCAATGATATTCATTGATGATTTCACAATATCTAATTTTCTTACACAATTATTTAATTTATCATATTCTTTTTTTAGTAAATAATAAAGACATGCAATTAAATTAGTGTTTACAAAATTAGTATTATCACTATATTTTGCTAATCTTTGTGCAAGTTTTTCAAGATCATTTGTGAAATATTCATGAATTGCATCAATTAACTCATTTTCATCACAGGCGCATTTAACATCTTCATATGAAATATCCAATCTTTCACATAGTTTTGGAATAATAGTTTCATTTAAAGATTCATATTGATTTCTTTCCAGTTTTGATTCATATGCAGGGCAACAAATGCCATCACACAACTCTTCCATTGTAAGATTTTTCTTTAAACGGGCATATTTAAAAACTGGACCTAATTTTAAATTATTATTAAAATTATTATTTTTAATTACTTCGATAATATTAATATTAAGTTCCGTATAAATCCCTTCCTTATTTCGTTTACTAATGTATACTAAAAATTTTCCAAAAAAAATACTACAGCAAAGAGCTATAGTATTTAAGATCCTTTTTGAATTGACGATGCTTAGGACAATACTTGTCCAGTTCAGCATAAAAGAGCTTACTGTGATCAGCGTGCTTTAAATGACAGAATTCATGGAGAATTACGTATTCTATCAATTCACAAGGTACAAATACCAAATAACTACTTAAACCGATTCTTTTTTCTTTTGAATAACATACACCCCATCTAGAGTGCATTTTTCGGAAATATAGTTCTACATTAGGAAATACATATTTTTCTTTTATATCATAAAACATCTTTTCAATTGAAAGAATTGCATCTTTATACATACTATCTATTTCTTTTTTTGAATAATCTGCTTTATGATATGTTTTACCAAATATTATAAAATCATCATTTGATAATTCTATTTTTGGTTTGGATAACATCTTTACGATTGTATCCCTATACTTATCTATTATTGATTGTGCTTCCTTAAGGTCTGTTTTTTTAGTCACAATTAATAAAAGATTTTTCGCTCCAATAAGTTTTATCTTAAGATACCTAGTTCTTTTATATTGACATGTCACATGAACTACTTCATTATTAATGATGGTATCAAATGAAAACATCTCTATAACTTTATTGGGATTCAGATACATAGAGTCCTCCTAATGAGTTTGTTTTTTAAAGTTTCACCAATTCATTTCTTTTAAAACTGAAGTAAGAATCAAATCCAACGATAATATGGTCTAGAAACATAATATCCATGTTTTCGGTTATCTTTTTTAAAAATGCAGTGAACTGGCAATCTTGCTTACTTGGCAAAGGATCTCCACTTGGGTGATTATGTGCATAAATCATTCCAGTTGCAGAAAACTTCAAAGCCCACTTAATTGCATCCTTGAAATCACCAGAGGTTTCATTCGCAGAACCAATTGAAATAGTCTTCTTCGCAATCACTTCACCAACAGCATTTAAATAAATACACACAAAATGCTCCTGCTTTAGATTCTTTAGGTCAAACTCCAAATATTTATAAGCATCAGATGCAGATCTGATCACCGGCCGTGCTTCCTTAGCTTTATAAATACGTCTACCTAACTCTATACAAGCTAGTAATTCTAACGATTTGGCTTCTCCTAACCCTTTAATCGCTTCTAACTCATTTAAAGTTGCTTCTTCTAAGCAAGATAGATTCGTGAAATACGACAATATCTCAATAGATAAATCTAATACAGATTTGTCCTTAATTCCTGTTTTAATAATTACCGCAATTAATTCATAATCACTTAAATTACTAACTCCGAATCTTTTCATTTTGGCTCTTGGCTTTTCATCTAAACTCATTTCTTTTAAAACATACTTCATAAGATAACCTCATTATATATATTTATAAAATGAGGTTATTTTTTTACTTATATTTTAAAGAAATTTTATTTATTTTTCAAAGCCTTTATTTTCTTTCTCAATTCGCTTACAAAATATAAGCTTCCGGAAAAGATATTAATCCAATTATCCTTCTTGATATATTCAAGAATCTTATCAATATCATTTTCTAATAACTTATTTTTGTGATTTGATAAAGAAAATAAGTTGATAGCATCATCACTTCTTTTATATGCGAAAGATGAAAAGATAATTTCATCGACGGCATTGTCAACAAGGGGAATCATATGTTCCTTATCCTTGTTTGCGCTAATTGCGAGAATTAAACGCACTTGACGATGTTGATGAATGCTTTCAATATATTCAACTAATCGAGTAATGCCGTCAACATTATGAGCACCATCTAAAATAATGATTGGGCGTGTTGATACAAGCTCAAGTCTACCTAACCAGAATGTTTTAGAAAGTCCTTCCATAACATTTTCTTTTGAAATATTGGCACCTTGTAAATTTAAGAAGCGGACTGCCTCAATTGCTACGCTAGCATTCTCGCATTGATATAGCCCATTCATTCTTAATTTTACATCCTTATATTCGCAGTAATCAAATTTTGTTTCGCCAATTCCTAATCTAACATTAGTAATTGCTTTTTTTCTTACCACTGTATAAGGTGCATACATTTCATAGCACTTCTCTTTGATTAATTGCTTAATTTGATCATTTTGAATTGTTACTAAAGGGGTTTTCTCCTTCACAATTCCTAGCTTATTCTTCGCAATCTCTTCGATTGTGTCGCCTAATATATTCATGTGATCATAGCTGACATTAGAAATTATCGAAAGCACTGGCTTAACTACATTGGTATCATCAAGTAGTCCACCAATTCCACATTCAACGACAGCATAATCAACCTTCATATCTCTAAAATATAGAAAAGACATCAAGGTAATGAATGAAAAGAAAGATGGTTTCTTATCATCATCAATTAAATCATACTTAGAAATGATCATATTTGCGTAATGTAAAATATGTTCATCCTTAATATGATGCTTATTGATTTGAATTCTTTCGTTGAAGCATTCAATGTAAGGGGATGTAAATGTTCCAACACGATATCCTGCCACTTGCAAGATACTTTGCATATAAGATACAATAGATCCCTTTCCATTAGTACCAGCAACATGTATTACCTTAAATGAATCTTGAGGATTGTCAAATAATTCACATAAGGCATACATATCATTCAAATCTTTCTTTTCGTGCTTACGCTTTTGATTTTCTATCCATGAAATACATTCAGTAATAGATTCAAATTTATTCATATTTACCTTCTAAAAGTCTTTTAATAACTTTTCGATTTCTTCTAATTTAGCCTTGTATGTAGCTAATTTTTCCTTTTCAGCATTTACCTTAGCCTCAGGTGCCTTAGCTACAAAGCCTGGATTTGCAAGCATTGATTCACAACGCTTGATTTCATTTAACATATTAGCCTTTTCTAATTCTAATTTTGCTTTTTCTTCTTCTAGATTTACTAAAGTATTTAAAGGAATAATTACATTTACCTTATGAAGTACTGATACTTGACATTTATTAGTATCATATTTATCCATTGTTAATAATAAGTTTTGATAATTAGTAAATCTTTGTAAGTAATGTTTATTATTATCAATGAAAGTTAGTAGGTCTTTATCACTAATTTGTAGTACTAAGTCAATTGGTTTAGAAATAGATACATTCTTTAAAGCTCGAGTGTTTCTTACAGATGTAATGATATCATACACAATTTGAATATCCATTGCTTCTTTGAAATTGTATTCTTCTTTAAATTTAGGCCAATCAGATACTACAATACTTCCATCATTAAACATTTGATAAATATCTTCAGTAACAAATGGAATAAATGGATGTAATAATTTTAATATTGCACGAAGTACATATACTAGTACTGCACAAGTATTAATCTTATCAGCTTTATTTGTTGAATCACTATTTAATACAACCTTTGTCATCTCTAAGTACCAAGATGCAAAATCATTCCATACGAAATTATATAATTCCTTAGCTACTTCACCAAATTCATATTTTTCAAAATTGATGTCAGCATTCTTAATTACTTCATTAAGTCTTGTTAAAATCCATTTATCGACTGTATTTAATTTCTTAATATCAATTTCTTCATTATTATAATTATTTTGATCTAATTGAAGACCAATATAACGAGAAATATTCCAAATCTTATTGATGTAATTCCAAGTAGCTTCTAGCTTTTCATCGCTATAACGCAAATCTTGACCAGGAGCTCCAGTTGTAGTGATGAAATAACGAACAGCATCAACACCATATTTATTGAATGCATCCATGATATCAACACCATTACCTAATGATTTAGATACTTTACGACCCAATTCATCTCTGATAATTCCGTGAATCAATACATTCTTAAATGGACGTTTTCCTGTTAAGTACTTTGATTGGAATACCATTCTTGCAACCCAGAAGAAAATAATATCATAACCAGTTACTAAGGTATCTCCAGGGAAGAATCTTTCTAAATCTTCTGTCTTATCAGGCCAGCCTAATGTTGAAAAAGGCCATAAAGCACTTGAGAACCATGTATCAAGAGCATCTTCATCTCTTACCCAGCCCTCACCATCAGGTGCACTTGTTCCAACATATACTTCTTCCTTACCATCTACCTTTTTATACCAAGCAGGGATTTGGTGACCCCACCAAAGTTGACGGCTAATGCACCAATCTTGGATATTTTCAAGCCATTGTAAGAAGGTATTTTCAAATCTTGCTGGGAAGAAATTAACTTTTTCATCCTTATTCTTCTGCATTTCAATTACAGCATCAGCAAGTGGCTTCATTTTAACAAACCATTGTTTAGAAAGTCTAGGTTCAACAATAACACCAGTTCTTTCACTATGACCAACTGAATGCATTAATTTTTCAATTTTAATTAAGTAGCCTTCCTTCTTTAGGTCTTCTACTAATTTATCACGACATTCAAGACGGTCCATGCCTTCATAAATACCAGCCATCTTGTTCATCTTACCATCTTCTGTCATACATAATGGACGAGCTAAATTATGTCTGATACCTACTTCAAAGTCATTAGGATCATGGGCAGGTGTTACCTTAACAACACCTGTTCCAAAATCTTTTTCTACATAAGCATCACTAATAACAGGAATGATTATATCAGTTAAAGGTATTCTTACTTCCTTACCGATATATTTTTGATATCTTTCATCATCAGGATGTACCATCAATGCTTGGTCAGCAAACATTGTTTCTGGCCTAGTAGTCGCAATCTCTAAAGAACCAGATCCATCAGTAAGTGGATAAATGATATGATAGAAGGCACCTTCTAAATCCTTATATTCAACTTCAATATTAGAAAGAGCAGTTTTTGCTTGTATATCCCAGTTGATGATTTTCTCACCACGATAAATCAAGCCTTCTTTATACATCTTCACAAATACTTCATTAACAGCTCTATTTAAACCTTCATCTAAGGTAAATCTTTCTCTTGAATAATCTAAACTAAGACCTAATTTCTTCCATTGTTCGTGGATAATATGAGCATGATCATCTTTCCATTTCCAACATTCCTTTAAGAATTTATCTCGACCTAAATCATAACGAGAAATGCCATCTTGACGCAACATTTGTTCAACCTTGGCTTGAGTCGCAATACTTGCATGGTCCATACCAGGTAAATATAGCGTATCAAAACCCATCATTCTTTTTCTTCTAATAATGATGTCTTGTAATGTATTATCTAGTACGTGACCAATATGTAATTTACCGGTAATATTTGGTGGAGGGATTACAATTGTGTATGGAGTTTTGCTAATATCTCCACAAGAAAAATATCCACCTTCAAGCCATTTTTCATATTTGCCATCTTCGACTTTTTTAAAGTCATACTTAGTTTCTAAATCTTTTAATTTTGCCATATTCCTCTCCTCACTTATAGCTTATTAAAAAAAGTCCCTAAAAGTATTAAACTACTTTTAAGGACGAATAAAATCGTGGTACCACCTTAATTCAAAAATAAATTTACATTTATTTTCCTTCTTTTACACTGTATCGCCGTGCTCTAAATATCTCCCCGCGGAATGCTTATGAATTACATTCAGCTCCGAGATTACTTTCCATTAGGCTTCGTGAAGTATCGCACCAAACTACTTCTCTCTTTATCAAAGTAACTAATGTACTCTTCTCATCAACGCTTTAATTATAACGGATATTATTATACCATACTTAATCATTTTTTTCAAGAGGAATATTATAAATATCTCCACTTAATCTTGTCTCTGTACGAGGCGATAAACTAAGATTTAAAATCTTAACTCCCTCCGGCATTGTAAGACGTTTGTATTGTTGATGATAGAATCTCTTGTAGAAATTATTTACATAATCAAGAGCTACGTTTTCTTTCATCTTAAAGAATTTCTTTAAGAAATATACGATTCTTTCATCACTATCACCATTAACTAAGAAATGATATAAAATGAAATCATTAACTTCATATTTACCAATTATATCTTCTGTCAATTGTTTAGAACCATTAAGTTCTGGTGAAATAGGTGTATCAATAATACTATCTAATACATCAGCAATATTTGGATATATTTTCTTATAATATCTAACAGTTTCTTTAACAACAGTCTTAGGTAGACCAGAATTAATACCATACATTGCCATTTGGTCACCATTAAATGTTGACCAGCCTAATGCAACCTCACTCATATCAGATGTTCCAATCACAATACCACCAACTAAATTAGCAGTATTCATTAAAGTGAAGGTACGATAACGTGCTTGCACGTTTTCGTAAGTGACATCCTTTGTTTTAGTGTCATGGCCAATTGTTTTTAAGGAATCATAAGTTGCATCTTTAATATTAATTTCTTTTGCTTCTAAATTAAGACCCTTCATCAATTTAAGCGCATTATTATAAGTTAAATCACTATTATTTCCACTTGGAAGTGTCATCGCAATAATATTCTTTCGATCAATATTATACATATCACACATATGACAAAGTGAAAGTAACGCAAGTGTTGAATCTAGACCACCACTTACACCAATTACTGTCTTCTTAATACCAATATAATCAAGTCTCTTCATTACTGATGTTGCTTGAACATCAATGATATGTTTATAATCAGCTTCTTCTTTTGGTAAGAATGGTAATTTATTTAATTCTTTTTCAAATTCAAAATCTTTTTCTTTTCTTAATTCATATGGAATAACTTGATAATCATAATCAAGCTTTTGATCCATAATGTTTTTAACCCACGCATTAGTTTTTCTAGCATGATGTAATTTTAAAACATCAAAATCACCATAGATAATATTTTCTTTATTAAAATCAATATTATGGCTTTCATTAACTAAATCACCATTTTCATAAATCAATTTATGACTAGAGAATAATACCTCAGATGATGATTCAATTGGATTATTAGATGTATATACATAACCACCATTGCAACGATAAGATGCAGATTCAACCATAATCTTACGTTTATCAGCCTTGCCAATAACCTCAGGTGATGCTGATGCATTAAACACAATGATAGCACCATTTGCGTACAATTCTTCATGTGGTGGCATAGGTGCCCACATATCTTCACAAATTTCTACACCAAATTGAACTAATTTATCATCATTTGAGAAGATTAATTTTCCAAATGGAATCATCTTACCATTTACATCAATTTCTTTAACATCTTTAAATTCTAAGCCACTTACAAACCATCTTGTTTCATAGAATTCATTTGTGTGTGGTAAATAACTCTTAGGTACAATACCTAAAATCTTATCCTTTTGAATGACACAAGCACAATTTAAAATTGAATCTCTAATCTTAAAGAAAGAACCAATAATTACAACACCATTAAATGGATTGTTTTTAAGTAAAAAATCAATTGCTTTAATTGTGTCATCATATAAATAGTCTTGGAATACTAAATCAGCGACACTATATCCACAGACACACATTTCTGGAAATACTACAATATCAACTTTTTTAGCTTCTATTTCTTTTAAGTTTTCAATAATTCTTTCAATATTAAACATACAATCGCCTGTATGTAAAATTGGACTTGCAGCACTAACTTTGATAAATCCCTTTGAATACATAGTATCACCTATATAATCCTTTCTTTTTTATATAATCATATACTTCTTTTGTAAGTACAGCCTTATCTTTTTCATTTCTGTATGTAGTAGATGAAATATCATCTTCTTGATAATCATCAATTACAATAAAATGGTCAATATTATCTTTTAATATTTTTTGATTAAATATTTCCTTAATATTAAAACCACTACGTGGGAATACGATAAAATTATTTTCTTTTATTAAATCTTCACCCTTAATCCAAGTAGATAAATTTTGTAGAGCATCAGCACCAATCACAAAATATGGATTGCCAAATTCTTTTAAAGTGTAATAAGTGCCACTGAATTTATGTTCTTCTCCTTCATAATTAGAAACAGCTACTTTATCACCTAAATCTTTAACTAATAATTTAGTCATTTCGAAGCGATCATTAAAGGAAATTAAATCATCCTTATTATAAAAAGAATTTGTTGGCATATAAAGAATTAAAGCATCTTTGTACTTATTACATAAATACATACCAATTCTTTTATGAGCTATTGTTGGAGGATTAAAGGCACCTCCATATATAATTCTATCTACTTTTCTTTCCATAATACCCCACTATACCAATATATTATATCATTATTTTTCAATAAAAAAAAGGAAAATGCGAAATTGTATGCATTTTCTTTTTCTTTTTTCATTTTATTCATTTAATGTTGAAGAAATTGCTAAATCACCATGGGATGTTTCTGGATTAAAATATTCTTTAAGATCTTCCTTACTTATCCCAACAATTTTTCCAATTTTTGTACAAAACATAGTGCTTACTTCACTTGAAACATCATATATTACGATAATATTACGTCCACTAAGTAGAACATCACCAACTGCAAATGTGTATTCTTTATCATCATGTTCAAAGCTTTGATTACATTTAACACTTAAATAATAATCATGATATCTAGGACCAACTAAACCAAATTCTTTCTTTGGCGCATTTTCCGCAAAAGCTAAAACTGCTTTAGCACAATCATTATCTTCCAACAATATTTTTAATTGTTTGTCACCTAATTTTCTAATATAAAGATATTTTGCATCAGCATCAACTAATTCACCAAAATCGATATAGCCTTCATCTGCTTTTTTATCTTCATTTTTATTATTATCATTGCTATTATTATTTGATTTACATCCAAATAAGAATAATAAGATAAAGATAATTAAAATACTTATGAATTTTTTCATTTTTTCTTCCTTCCTGATGCAAGCAGTTCTTCTTCAAATGCTTCTTTATTCTTTAAAGCGTAATGTTGATGATATTCTTCTGCTTCATAAAATGTATTAAATTTTTCTAAAGAAATATAAGCTTTTTTATTTTCTTTTTTCTCTAAATCATTAATTAATTTAGCTGCTATTTCTTTTTCATAATCATTATTATAAAATACTGCCAAAGTATATGAACGTCCACGATCAATAAATTGACCACCTTCATCAAATGGATCAACATTATCTAAAAAGATTTTAAATAATTTTTCATAAGATACAATATTTTCATCATATATAATTTTAATTGTTTCACGATGAGTGGTTTCTTGAGCTTTTACTTCTTCATATGTTGGGTTTATTTCACTTCCACCACTAAAGCCACTAATAATATCTTTAACACCATTTAATGATTCATATACATAAGAAATGCACCAAAAACAGCCACCACCAAAATATGCTTCTTTCATAATTTACCTCACTTAACTATTATTATACCATATTAATAGCATTATTAAAAGCTATTAATTATCATATAAAAGTGATGCATATGTAGGAACCGGCCAATAATTAGCATCCACGATTCCTTCCATCTCATCTACTAAGGCACGCAAATCCTTCATTATTGGAACAATATTATCACGATAAGCGAATGCTTGTTCAATACCATCTAATTTAGATACTATCAATCTTTCACTTATTAATTCATCAAGTTTAATTGCTGTTTTATTATATAAATCATTTAAATAGATAATTCTATCTTTTAATGAATTAATATTAAGTGTTAAATCAGCATTTTTCATTTCATTATAAGATGAGCTTAAATCCTTTAAATATTTAAGTACTGATGGAAGATATTGTCTGTTTGTCATATCAATCATTGTGTTAGCTTCAATATTTATTGTGTTTGTATATTCCTTATAATCAACTTCAGCTCTACTTCTAAGTTCATCTTCACTTAAGACCTTAAAATCAGCATACATTTTGATTGTTTGTTCATCAGTCAAAGCCGATATTGCGTCAATATAAGTTTTTGCGTTAGGAAGGCCTCTTCTTGCTGCTTCTTCAATCCATTCTTTAGAATAACCATTGCCATCAAAGATAATTCTTTGATGTTTTACTAAGGTATTTCTAATTACCTTTCTTAAAGCTTTGGTAAAATCATTTGCTTTTTCTAAATAATCAGCATATTCCTTTAATACTTTAGCAACACATACATTTAAGGTAGTATTAACTTCTGCTATTGATAAGGAAGAGCCTAACATTCTAAATTCGAATTTATTACCAGTAAACGCAAATGGACTTGTCCTATTTCTATCGGTATTATCGCGCGCGATTGGTGGTAATGTATGTACACCGATATCGAGCTTTGATGAGAATTTAGATGTAGAAGCTGCACCATTTTTAATAATTTGACGAACAATATCACTTAATTGATCACCTAAGAAAATTGAAATAATTGCAGGAGGAGCCTCATCAGCACCTAAACGATGATCATTTCCTGGACTAGATGCAGAGAGTCTAAGAAGTAACGCATTTTCATCTACTGCTTTAATAACTGCACTTAAGAATAATAGGAATTGCGCATTTTCATGAGGTGTACTACCTGGTTCAAGTAAGTTCTTACCATCATCGGTAGATATACTCCAGTTATTATGTTTACCAGAACCATTAACACCTGCAAATGGTTTTTCATGAAGTAAACATTCAAAATGATGATGCTTTGCGACCTTCTTCATTACTTCCATTGTTAATTGGTTTTGATCTGTTGCAACATTTACCTTAGTATAAACAGGAGCAAGCTCATGTTGATGAGGAGCAACCTCATTATGTTCAGCTTTCGCATTGATTCCAAGTTTCCATAGTTCATTATTTACCTCACGCATATATTTAGAAACACGTTCATTAATCGCACCAAAATAATGATCATCCATCTCTTGTCCCTTAGGGGCAGGACGGCCAAATAAGGTTCTTCTTGTGAAAATCAAGTCTTCACGTGCCATATATTTATCGTGATCTACTAAAAAATATTCTTGTTCAGCACCAACACTACATTCAACCTTTTTCACCTTATCATTCCCAAACAATTTTAGAATTCTTTTAACTTGTTTGTCAAGGGCAGCATTAGATCTAAGTAGTGGTGTCTTTTTATCTAAGGCCTCACCAGTATAGCTACAAAAAACTGTAGGAATACATAAAAGTAAGCCTGATTCATCTTCTTTTAAGAATGCAGGTGATGTACAATCCCATGATGTATAACCTCTCGCTTCAAATGTTGCTCTAATACCACCACTTGGAAAGCTTGATGCATCAGGTTCACCTTTCAATAATTCTTTTCCAGAAAATGACATTATTACCTTTCCATCACCAATTGGATCAATAAAAGATTCATGCTTTTCTGCTGTTATTCCATTTAGAGGTTGGAACCAATGACAAAAATGCGTAGCACCTCTTGATATCGCCCAATTCTTCATTCCTTCAGCAACTTCATCAGCAATACTACGATCAAGCTCTCCATTTTCTTCAATTGTTTTCTTTAAAGAAAGGTAAACATCTTCTTTTAAAAACTTTTTTTGTTTTTCATCATCAAACACATTTATACCAAAAATATCAGAAATTGCGTCTTTAATCATAATTTCTAACCTCCAAATAATATGATATTATTATACATCTATTTAATATTCAATTTCAAGGATTTTCTTTCATTTTTTTAAAATATTTCAAAATATTTTTCATTTTTTAAAAAATTAATAATTATTCTTTCATTTTTAAATAAAATATCGCTTTTTTCTTTCATTTTTTTAAAATTATGAAAATTTTCATTAGTTTTTCAAATTTTTAATATTCCATAAAAAAAGGCCAAATTTTTTTGGCCATTTTTAATATTTTAAAATAAAAATGATAAAGAAAAAGCTACAATAACAGCAATTAATACCAGCAATATCATATTAATTTTCTTAAATAAAGAAAGAATAGAAATCACAAGGCTAGTAATAATGCCAACATAAATATTACCTGTCGCATAAAATATTGCTGGATATGTTAATGCAGCTAATACTGAATACGGCATATAATATAAGAATGATTTAATGAATTTTGATTTAATTTCATTCTTAAAGACGCAAATTGGAATTACACGAGGAAGATAAGTAACAAGAGCCATAATCACTAAACATAGAATTATATAAATCATTGTTCTTCCTCCTTATCTTCTTCTTTTGGAAATAAAATAGCAGCAAGACCACACACAAAGAAGGTGATAATGATAATTTTAAATCCAGAAGAAATATGTTCATTTAAGAAAGGAATATAATAAAACAAGCAAGATAAAATTATTGATGTTATAACCACAAATGCGATTTTGAAATTCTTAATAACTTCAGGAAAAAAAGCGGAAATGAACATCGCATAAAGCGCAATATTAAAGCTTGCAGAAATACTACTTGGGAAGATGTTAGATGCTATAGCACCAAGTAGTGTGCCTAAGGTCCAGCCAAGAATTGGTAAGATCATCATCCCAAACATAAATTTCGCATTGATTTTCTTCTTTTCTTTTATAGCGACAGCATATATTTCATCAGTAATCGCAAAGCTAAAGATGAGCTTATCTTTTAATTCAACATCCTTATCTAAATGTTGTGACATAGAAATTGACATTAGGATGTATCTTAAATTTACTACAAATACTACAAGAGCAAGTTCTAAATAACTAGCCATCCTTATTATTAAATCAGCACCAACAAATTGTCCAGTTGAACTTAAATTAGTAAGTGACATAATAGTTGCTGCAAGGGCAGGAAGACCATTGTTAACGCAATATATACCAAAAGTAAATGACACCGCTAAATAGCCAAGCCCTATAGGAATGCTCTTTTTTATACCATCATAGAAATCATTCATACGAATATCTCCTTAATTTTTATATATTTTAGCACAGTATGAAAAATAAAAAAAGTGGTAAAACGTTTTTACCACTTATTTCATTTCATCAATTGTGTCAATATAGAAATATTCAATACCATTTTCAATATAATGTCTTGTTTTCATAAGGTGAATATTCTTCTTATTATCAGTAAAGAAATTATTTTTCATATGACCTAAATCTAAGAAATGGCTTACGCAAATCCAAGAAATATTAGAAAATGTCATATAAGAAAGTACATTATATAAGGCACTTGTACCTTCATCAGCAGCAGTTGATTGGAATATTTCATTTACGATAATCATTGTGTTGTCATCAGCTTCATCCAAAATATATTTTAAAGCTCTAACTTCAGTTTCAAATCTACCACCATCAAATTCATGGCTCTCCTTAGATGCATAGCAGGTAATAATTTGATTATTCAATTTAATATTAGCACTATCACAGGTTAACATCAAACCACTTTGCGCAAATATTTGGTTAATTCCAAGACTTCTTGTATAAACAGTCTTACCAGTATTATTCTCACCTACTACTAAAACGCCACCATCTTCTTTATTTTTGTAGAAATCATTTGCGGTTAATTTAATCTTTTTGCCACTTTCATCATAAGCTTTTAAAGCTAAATATGGATCACATAAGGCTTTATATTCAGTTTCTTCAAAATTGAATTTTGGAAATACATATTTAATATTTAATTTATCAAGTAAATATTTATAATCAAGCGCAAATTTAATGAAAATCATTTCACTTGCAGTACTAGAGAAGACATCAAAGAAATTTTCAAATGTGATTGATAATCTATCAATGATTTTAATGCTAGCACTTGTAATAAAGAAATCCATCTCAAATAATGTTTTTTCATTGACATCTACATTAGTAGTTTCCCATTCTTTTTTTCTCTTAAACAAACGGAATTCTTCTTTTTCTTTTACATAATTTAAAATAATCTTTGTGTCAATTACTTGGAAACGATTATTTAATATAATCAACATATCATAAGTAGATTTTAAAGATATAATCTTTTCCATTAATGCATACAATTCATCAATTGCGGGATTTTCTACCTTTTCAATGATGATATTTCTAAATGATTGTAGACCTTCTGATTTAAAATCTCGCTCTTTTAAGAACTTATAAATATCCTTATAAAGTCTAATTACTTGCATTAGGCTATCAGCATATTGACGAACTAAAGTACCAATAGTATCATAATTTTCCATGTTGTATGTTGAAAAGAATTTTTGAACACTAACTTTTTCTTTCTTTACAGCACGATAAAAATCACCAACATTTACTGATCTTTTAAAGAAGTTTTCTAAATCTTCATATAAATGATTAATATTAAAGAAATCCTTTAATACTTCTTGACGATAATATAGATTATCAGGATTTTGTTCAAAATCAGCTAGGATGTTTAGAATATATAATCTTTCATCCTTATCTTTTTCAACAATCTCCACGAGTTCATCGATATGTAGGTCATTTAAACTAGAATGTGTTTTACCTAATTTTTTAGGATAAGGGCTTAAAAAACTAAACATCTTTTTCTCTCCTTTTCTTATCTAATATTTCTTTAGATAATCCATATTTTCTTAAAATATCATTCGCAAAAGCATGTATTTCATTTTCTACTCTTCTAATTTTAAATGTTCTTCTGTTATTATCATCCACATCAACAATTGGATTTAATAAAATGACCTTTTCTCTATCGATATATTGTAGTAATAATTGTTGGTGAGTGATAAATACTACATTCACTTCTTTTTCTTCTAATTCTTTAAATAATTTCTTAGATTCTTTAAAAGCAGTATCTTCATCAGTTGATGAGAATGTTTCATTCATCAAGTACAAACAATCCTTAGAAAGTCTATTTCTTACATAATCAATTCTTTTAATTTCATCTTGTAATCTACCATAGCCAACTTGATAATTTTCATCATTTGGAAAATGTGTACATAAATACTTAATTGGTTTAATACAAGCATCTTTAGAGAAAGTATAGCCTAAAGATGAAAAGAATACATAATTGGCACCAACACTTCTAAGATATGTTGTTTTACCACCACCATTAGCACCAGTTACAATTTGAATATGATGATATAAATCATAATGGAAATCATTTGATTGAATATAATCAACCTTATTAATGATTGTGATATCTGATAAATCATGGATATCAGTATTATATTCTTCATTGATGATTGCTTTGGAATATAACACATTCTTTTCTTTAGCATGATCAAATAATAATTTAATCTTTAAATAGAAATTTAGTTCTGTAGATAAAGTATCATAATCATATTTGATTTTATCACTATATTTATCATGGAATTCTTTTAAAACCTTTGATTCATTTGGATAAATATAATCAAGACGATTAAAATAATAAGCATCTAACTCATGACGAGTTAAATTAGCTTCTCTTTCCATTCTTGGAATATTTAATCTATCCATTAAATCTTCAATTGATTTTAAAAGATCAATATTTCCATCTTTTACCTTAGCAGTTTTAATGAAGGCATCACCAGTTACATAGGATACCATCATTTCACCCATCTTTTGACAAGCAAGGCAAGCTGATTCATAATCAGCTTTTAATTTAATGAAGAATTCATCTTGTTCTTTTTGGGTAAAAAAGTTCCTCATATTAATCATTTCTTCTGCTTTTAAATCAAGACTTGTTAAAACATTATTTCCAGTATCAATGAAATTAATCAGTTTTTCAATGTATTGCACAAACAACAAATAAGATTTTAAACCACCATCAATACTTAAGAAATTCTTATAAGCATCTCTTAATTCTTCTAAGGCTCTCTTAAATACTTTAAGCTTTTCTTCACTATCATTTAAAAAATCAGTAAAGATTGCTTGTCTTTTCTTAATTTCATTGACAGGTGCAATATATTCTAAAACCTGATATAGATCTTGCCAATTATGGTCATAAAAATCATCAAATAATGTTTTAAGACCTAAATCATCAAAACTATATTCATCAATTTTACTTTCATAGTTTTTTAAAGATATTAAATTAAAAATCATAAGTTTACTCCAATTGATATTATTTTATCATTATTTACTTTAAAATAAAATAAAAAAATTAAAAAAGCTTAATAATAAGCTTTTTTAATTCAAGAAACGGTCAAATTTATTAATCTTTGCTGATTTACCAAAGACAGTTAAAATATCACCTTGTTTGATAATATCATTAGCTTTAGCTGGGAAAAATACATTATTTCTAGTAATACCAACGATATTGATATCAAATTTATTTCTAACATCTAAATCTAAAATTGTTTTTTCTTCAAAATCATTTCCAATAGAGATTTTAGCCATTGAAAAGTCAGATGCTATCTTATAATATTCTAAAATAGTATCACTGATGATTTGGTTAGCAAATGATACAGCAGAATCTACCTCAGGAATAATGATTTCATCAGCACCTAAACGTGCTAAAACCTTCGCGTATTCTTCACTATCAGCTCTAACACTAATCTTCTTTAAGCCTAGTTCTTTTAAATTAATTACTGTTAAAATAGAAGCTTGCACATTATTACCAATAGCAACAACAGCATGATCATAACTGCTAGCATCTATTTCTTCTAAGGCTTTGATTCTAGTTGAATCGCAAATAGCGCAGTGTTCTACATATTTAGAAGCTGCTTCTACTGCTTTTTCATCAACATCAATCGCAATTACTTCCGCATTTAAATCGCTCAATGTTTTAATGACTGCCATTCCAAATCTTCCAAGTCCAATAATTAAAAATGTTTTTTTCATATAAACTCCTTACTTATCCAATCATTATTCTTTCTTCAATATAATTTACTTCACTATTGGTATTCTTCATCCAATTATTATTCCAGATACTTACAATAGTTAGTGGTCCTAATCTACCAATAAACATTGTTAAACAGATTAATAACTTACATGGAACTAATAAATGTGGTGTTAGACCTACTGATAAGCCAACTGTACCAAAAGCAGATATTGTTTCAAACACAATTGATGATAATGAAAAATCAAATGTATCGACACTAGGTTGTTTTTGTACTGCATAAATGATAAATACAACAACTATGCAATATATGATAGCAAGTGTAGATAAGGTAAATGCCTTCAATATTGATTCTGTCGATATACGACGATGAAAGGCTTTTGGTTTTTTACCTCTTGCTAAATAGAATATCGCAATTATCATTGTAAACAAAGTTGTTGTTTTAATACCACCACCAGTTGAACATGGTGATGCACCAACAAACATCAACACAATCAATAACACAAAGACTGGTTCTTTAGTGATAAAGCTTAAATCAATTGTGGTAAAACCAGCAGTACGGGTTGTAACTGATGTAAAGAGAGCCTCTAACCAAGTAACATTACCTCCCATCAATAATTTGATACTCAAAGTACCAAAGATGATTAAAGATACTGTCATTGTGATAACTACCTTTGAATGGAAATTCAAATATCTCTTTTTGAAATTCAAAATATCAACTATTACGATAAAGCCCATTCCCCCAAGCACAATTAAAATCATAGTTGAAATATTTAATAAGACTTTATCAGCATAATCTATCATACTATTAGCACCAAAAATATCAAAACCAGCATTGTTGAAACTTGATATTGTGTGGAAAATACTATAAGAAAGAGATGTTTGCCAAGAAGATCCATATCCTAAAAAGATAAAGAAATTGATAAGCACAAATATTCCTTGTATCGCAAATGATATACAAATTATTCTTCTAATCAAAGTCATAATGCCAGAAACAGAATTTTGATTTAAGGCTTCTTTCATCATAAACCTACTACCAATACCCATCTTCTTGCCAATGATTATTAAGAAGAAAACAGCGATAGTTAAAAAGCTTAAACCGCCAATTTCAATTAAAATCGCAATAATTATTTTTCCAAACATTGAAAATGTTGATGCGATATTTACTGTTGCAAGTCCCGTAACACAGGTTGCTGAAACAGATGTAAAGAAAGCATCTACAAATTTAATACTTTGGCCATCTTTAATTGATATAGGTAAGAATAATAATAAAGTTCCGACCATGATAACACATGCAAAGCTTATTAATACATATAAATATGGTGTTATCATTTTCTTTCTTTTGATATTTTTCATAATCATTCACCTTTATTAATCATATTTTATCATAAAGTATTATAAAAAACAAGAAAGTGCTATAAAAAAGCATGCCAATATAATTGGCACGCTTCTCTTTAAACGAATATTTAATTCATTTGTGATTGAACTAATTCAGTTCCTATTACTCTAGCAATAATTGCTGGGCAAATATTACTTGAAGGAAGCATCATAAAATGTAAAGCATCGCGTAAAGTAATAATTTCACCACCAGTAAAGCTTGGAGTCGAATCAATTGAGTTTAAATCAGATTCTTCTACTTCAATCTTCATATCTAGTTCTTCATCAGTAAAATAACGGCAACAAGTTAAACCTGTAAATGTCTTCCATGTAGATGCAGTAGTTATTAATTCTTTTGAATTCTTTTTATAATGAATAAAAGTAGAACTATCGCTGAATAGATCCGCATTATCAAGTACGCTTCCATCATTTGGAATAATAACACCAGCACAGCTATCACAACTTAATTGAGCTTCCAATTCTTCAATTGATTTACCATCACGAATATTCAATAGAATTTGATATAAAATATTTAAGTAATAGTAAACACTATCATCGCCATTATCACCACGCTTATTATATACGTAGCCAACCATAATGGTATTGTCAGGTCCTTCAACTGCAACTAAACAATTGCAGACATAATAAGGACGAGTTTCCGAAGTATAATTCAACCAACCACTCTTAGAACCGATGATTGTATAATTTGGTTTAATCCATTTTTTACATTGTTCAAGTTCTAATACAGCATGGTTTACAGTAATTCTTGTTTCTTTACCACTTGCGTTAATATAAGTAGTTGAATAGTTCTCTTTTGACCAAATATTAGATAAAATATCATTTTGAGTTGCAAGAACTCCGAATTTAACCATATCTTCACAACAAACAACACCAGTTACACCAACAGCACTATTAATATCTCTACCTTTTTCAATATTCATTTTTTCAAGATTTTCCTCTTGGTAATCATAGAAGGCACTGCGAGCTGTTTTTGCCATAATTGGAATTGGGCCAGTAAAGCTTTTATTAACAATATCACCTTGATTTAATACCACAAAATGATAATATGCTGTAGAACCACCAATTATTAAGCAATATATTTCTCCCTCAAATAAATATGGTTTTTCCCATTGATAATCTTCATATTCAGATTGGCCAAATAATATCGAGCTTAACATACTATTTAAATTAAATTGATTGCCAAAATTAGAGAATACTGGAGCAGCTCCGTTAACTCTAACATCGCTTAAGCTTTGGGCATTATCATAATATAAATATAGATATTCACGACTAATATCACCAACGCCTGCAGTAGTTGCAGAATGGGTAACGATTTTTAGAGGTTTTTCTTTAGTGCCTTTAATACAAACTAACTTATATTGATTCTTTTCAGATAAAACAAATGATTCAAGCTTTTCTTGGCTGTCGATTACTTCAGTTACTAAATCTAAATTCATACGGTAATCAGTAACTTCACCAACTTTATATAGATCAACTAAACTCTTAGCATTATCACTAGTAAATGAAACTCCTCTATAAGCAAATATTGTTTTCTTTGCTTCTCCACCTTTTACAGCCGAGTTTTCAAGAACACCAACTGGAATTTCTATAACATCACCGATTTGGAAATACATAGTAGGTGCATAAGAATAGCCCCTTGCTATTATTCTTTCTTCTCCATCCATGCCATCATTTACTACTTGTTTTCTGATAGCAGCAACATCATTTGTCAATAAGTCTTTAATTAAAACCCAAACATATCCACCATCATAATTACCAGTAACGCCGATTACAACACCACGTACAGTTAGTGTTAGGCTTTTATCAGTTACAAGTTTTGCTTCTGCTACAGTCATAGGTTTAGGATGATTACAAACAATACATTTGTCGCCATCACCATATGTATGCATATCAATATATGCATTAGTGATATGATTATGGCTACTATCAAAAATTAAACCGCAAGTTGAACATACATAATGATCAACAATACCAAATTCATCACAAGTTTGGGGATGGCCAGCGATTAATTCACCGTAATTATGGCCTAATGCAGGAAGTATGTAAGTTTCTACTGAATCATGATTTGCATCAAAATAATTATGACATTTTGTACATTCACAATATTCTATATTCCCTTCTTTGGTACAGGTGGGATTCACCTCTGACATCAAGGGAGTATATTCATGGCCAGTAGCTTCAATAACAACTGATTCTACTTCTTTATATTCTTCATCAAATAATTTATGACATGTTGTGCATTCATAATAAGCAATATGACCATCATCATCACAAGTAGGTGCTAAATATTCATGTAATTCAGAGAATGAATGTGAAATTTTTTCTAAAACTACATTATTTAAGCGATGACCTTCGCTATCATATTTTTTGCCATTACGCATGCAATAATAATATTCGATATGGCCATCTTTAGTACAAGTTGCTTCAACACGATCAACCTTGACTATATTTTCTAAAATGTTTATTGTTTCATATGATTTAAATTGCTTATAAACATAGATATTATCGCCATATGTAGCAGAATTTGTAATAAAGAATGCATCTAAATCTTGACCATAACGATTCCAAATTCTTAAGTAGCTATAATTATATTTATTACCATGGATTGTTGCTGTACAATTGTCATCAATTGTAATAGTAAATGATTCAGCAAGACCATTAGCAGCTGAATATGGTAACCATTGAGTATATCCCATACCACCACATAATAGCTTATTGTCAGGAGTTACTAAATAGAAAGCACCTGATGCTTCAGTTGATGATTTAAGTGTAAGCAATAATGCTTCTGGATTACCAGATACATATAAGAATTCATTAACACCACATTCTAATAAATTCTGACCACTTACTTTAGTTGAAGCTGAAGAACCAGCAGCATAACCAACATAACTTAAGTAATTAGCCATAATACGTGTATTTACATTACCTAAAACAATAACGTCGCCATCATGTAAAGTACTTGGATCAATAACTAATTGATATTTTAATTCATAAACATCAATTTCTAATGTTTGATTAAATATTTCAGTAGAGTCAGCTTCATAAATAAATGTGTATGATAAGTTTTCACCAATTCTCTCATCATCAAAGTCTAAAATATCAGTAGGATGAACATGTACTATAGTACCATCGCTTGCTTCAACATCAAATAAAATACTTGATAATACTTTTTCTTTTGATAAATCGAAAATATTAAATTCTTTTACTGATTCACTATTTAAAGTAACACTACCACTATTGAATTGTTTCTTTGGAAGTATTAATTCCTCATATTCTTTTTCAATAAATTCGTCTCCAACTTTAATAGAATAAATAACCTCACCATTATATTCAAAGCGATAATGAGCCATAATACCATCAGATTCAAAATCAGGTAGTACTTCTTCTACAAATACAGCTTCAATCTTAGGAATTATAATATCTGATTCTGTAGTTTTAACATAGTTACCATCAACTAGATAGAAATACTCATTACATCTTGAACACTTATAATGTTCTTTTGTTCCGCTACTTTCAGGTGTAGCAGGAACTAAATCATAATGAACATAATCATGTCCTAATGCAGGAATAACAATTGAATCTAATTTTTGTTTGTTTTCATCAAAATATTCACCGCATTGAATACATTCATAGTGAGCAGCAGTTCCATTTTCTTCACAAGTTGCAGCAATATAAGGCACTAATTCACCAAGTTCATGAGTACAGCCAGTATAATCTTTATTTAAACGATATACATAGAAGTTGTCACCATAGTCAGCAGTTGTTGTAACAAAGAACGCATCTAAATCTTGACCATAACGGTTCCAAATTCTTAAATAACTATAATTATATTGTTGTCCGTGAACAACAGCAGAATAATCATCGCGAACTGTAATTTCAAACGATTCAGCTAAACTATTATTAGGAGAATATGGTAACCATTGAGTGTATCCCATACCACCACATAGATTCAATCCATCTGGAGTTCTCATATAGAATGTATCATCTATTGATAATGAGTCAACTAATGTAATTACCAATACACCTTCAACTCCTGTAATATCAGCATGACGATATAGACCATTTTCTAATACATCGCTAACATTAATCTTAACAGTTCCAGAAGAGCCAGCAGCATAACCAGCATAACTTAAGAAATTAGCCATTGCTCTTGCATTAATATTAACTAATAATATTTGATCGCCATTTTTAAACTTTGTTCCTGGTTCAGCTAATTCAAATGTGCCATGGAATAAATCTAATGTAACTTCTTTTTCAAAAATAGTTAAATCATTATTTACTAATTTGAAATTAAATGTACGTTGTTTTCCAGGAATTGTTTCAAAGTTAACAATAGTATTTGCATTTAATTGATAAACAGTATTATCATCTGCTTTAACATCAAATCTTAATTCTTTTAATATTGATTCTTGATCATATCTATTTAAATCAAATGATGTGAATTCATTAGTTAATGTTACTTCTATTGCTTGTTTTCTAGGAATAGTAACAGTATCTAATGTAACTTCTTTAAATTCATTATTTTCTAAAACAAAATAACGATTAGTAGCACCAGCAACTAAATAATATTCAATATTACCATTTTCTAATAAGTTTGCTTCTTTAGCATCAATCTTAGAAGCTTCTAATTTATTAATTACTATACTAGATTGATCAATAGCTTGATAAGTATCACCATTCTTTATGAAATATTTATCACAACGTGAGCATGTATAATATTCAATATTACCATTTTGTTCAATAGTAGCTTCTACTGCATCATGATGAACATAGTCGTGTCCTAATGCAGGAATACTTAAATCAGTAATTTCTTTCTTATTTTCATCAAAGAACTTACCGCAGTCAGCACATACATAATGAGCTTTTGTACCAGCAGATTCACAAGTTGCAGGAACTTCAGCAATTAATGCACCACAATTATGTTT
>JAEEGL010692216.1_pt1 | contig 76510 bp, 71 predicted proteins | sample 9134231 | NCBI WGS metagenome assembly JAEEGL01 (sample SAMN16246548, study PRJNA631951) | gut metagenome | biome: gut microbiome; feature: rumen; material: fiber-attached | host: Bos | place: Iran: Karaj | collected 2018-10 | reverse complement strand
CTCTGCAGATGATGAATATCCAATTTTGCCCACTGTACTTATATCTTTCATAGGACCTCCGTTCTCATACAAAAACAACAATTACCTAAAATAATTATACTACAAAGTTAATCATAATATTATTTATTTTTCATACATTTTATGGTGGTATATGATAACATTAAATGAACTGGAGGAAAAAAAATGATTAAACGCACCGGTAGAATTATAGTTTTATTGATAAATTTTCTCATTTTGTGCTCTGCTTTAGGCTGTGGACAATCTGCTTCTACAGATGCCCCTCAAGAAACTACAATCACTATCGCCGCCCGGGACGGTTCCCATTCTGATGTCATAAACGCCGTCAAGGAATCCTTCGAAAAAGAAAACAACTGCACAATAAATGTCATCCCTTTAAGCAGTAATGACATTTATTCTTCCGCTATTGAAGATGCAAAAAATGATGTCGGTAAATACGACATCATTATGATCGATGACCCATTGATGCCGGAGTACATAGAGAAAGGCATTCTCCGGAACCTTACCCAGCTCGATTATGTGGATGACGAGGATTTTGTTGAAAAATCAAGATTGTTGGGAAAAGACCCATATCCACTGGGCGCAACTTATGCCCTCCCCTTCTCCGGGAATGTACAGCTTATCTTCTTCAACAGCGATTTATTAAAAGACAAATCTTCATTTGACAACTGGGATGAAATTCTTTCTGCATGCAAGGAACTGAAAAATCAGGGAAAAACAGGTTATGCAATACGTGGACAGAGCGGAAATCCTATTGTTTCTGATTTTTTACCAATTCTATGGGCTTTCGGCGGTGATTTGTTTGATGATAATAACAACCTGATACTGGATTCTCCACAGAGCCGTGAAGCACTTGAATTTTACTGTGAGCTGTACAAAACAGGTGGCAATTACGAAAAAGACGAACTTGTCAAAGCTATTACATCCGGTGAAGCCGGAGTAGCTCTTGGATGGCCATCATGGTTCATGTCGGAAAATGGTCCGACAGCCGCCATCTCACAGATTCCAGGTAAAAAAACAGCATCTTCAGAGGTGCTGGCAACAGGAGAGATTGGAAACTGGCTGCTTGGTATTACTTCTAACTCTGCCAACCCGGACCTTGCCTTAAAATGCGCTGTCTATCTGACCAGCAGGGATGTCCAAAAACAAGCCGTTGCCCACGGGGGAATCCCCACAAGAAAAAGTGTATTCAGAGACAGCTCAATAGTTGAAAAATATCCATTCTTTGACATGGTATATATGGGCACCAATAATTCCAGAGTGCGTCCCCGCACCACAAAATGGTCCCGTATAGAAGAAGTGTTTGGAGATGAGCTTGTAAAGTGCATAGAAGAAAATCAATCCATTGACGAGACTATAACCAATTCCCAAAAGAGAATCCAGGAACTGGTCAAAGAGTATTAACAGCCAACTGCCAGAAAGCCACTGCGCTGGCCGCTGCAACATTAAGGGAATCCACTCCATGGGACATAGGTATCTTTACCACATAATCACTTGAAGCTATGGTACTGCTTTGTAGGCCTTCGCCCTCAGTCCCCATAATTATGGCTATCTTTTTATGCCCCATAAGGCATTTATCATTAAGATTAACTGAATCCTCAGAAAGAGCCATTGCTACAGTGGTATACCCCATATCGGACAACCTGTGCATCCCTGATTCATACCATGCTTTCGCAGTATCACCCCAAAAAGTCCATGGAACCAGAAAAACATTGCCCATACTTACACGAATGGCCCTCCTGTAAAGAGGGTCCGTACAATCGCCAGATAGAATAACAGCATCTATGTTAAGAGCTGCAGCAGACCTGAATATTGCCCCCAGATTTGTAGGATTTTCAACATGTTCAAGTATGGCTATTCTCCTGGCTTTGCCAATAACCTCTTCTATTCCGGCAAGTTTTTTCCGCCTAAATGCGCACAATGCTCCACTGGTAAGATTATAACCTGTTATCCCAAGCAGAGTCTCTCTGTCTGCGCTAAATATTGTTGCATCCCCGAGTCTTTCCAACACACTTTCAGAAATAGAAGGGATTATCCCTTCTTCAAAAAGTCCAGTAACTGCCTCATACCCCGCGTCTATGGCCCGTGAAATAATTTTCGGACTCTCTGCAATGAAAAGCCCTAAATCCGGTTCATTTATTCTTTTTATCTGATTCTCATTTGTCGAATTAAACACCCTTATATCATCTGTGTCTAAATCGCTTATTCTGATTATTTTATTTAACTGTCCTTTGTCCAATCTATACCGGAGCCTCCAAAACTCCCGACCTGATCATAGCCCTTCGCAAAACCGGTCCCAGAAATGCAATCATACATATTTTTATCAAAGAAGTGATAATAAATGGCAAAACACATACCATAAATGAATATGACAAGCTGTTGCCTGTTATTACAGAAAACCACAAAGTTCCAACCAAATAATTAAAAGCCGTGCCAACGAAAAGCCCCATAACAAATACAGAATAAAATAACGCCTTTTTTCTTTTGTCGGCCACTTTTATGGCATAAGAATACTCAGCTGTGATACCACACATATTATTGCCGTGAAAACGGCAATCTGACAATAATCCTTAACGTTCATCCGTCCCATCGTATATATACTCCTCTATCTCTTTCTTCAGGGCTATTATTGATTTCCCTGTTCTCTTCGCAATGCCTGCAAGATCATCATATTCAAGTTTTTCACGATTGATCTCGTATCCCAGCGCTTTTTTTACACGAACTTCTCCGTAAGGTGTAGATATTTTTTCAATATGTCTTATGAGTGTATGCCTGTTGCTGATATTTTCTCGTATGCCGAGAGTAGTTGTATGTCTGAAAATACTCTTTATAATATCATCCCTCTTGTCCTCTCTGCAGATGCAGGTGAGCAGAAATCCTGACCGATCCTTTTTCATATCAACAGATATTGTATAAACATCCAATGCTCCTGCCTCAAAAAGCATATCTTTTGCGAATCCCAACTCCTCGGGAGTCATATCGTCAATATTGCAGGCCAGCTCGACAATTGTTTCTGCATCCTCTTTTACTTCACCCAGCATTGCTCTGACGCAGTTCGCCTGCTCAAACTCTTTATTTCCCATTCCATAACTGATCCTGTTGACTGTCATTACAGGCTGTATTCCGAATTCAAATGCGAAATATTTTACGAGTGCTGCTCCCGTTGGAGTACATAGTTCAGCTTCTATCCTGTCGCTTGAATAGCTAGGAATTCCCTGCAAAAGGTAGGATGTGGCCGGTGTAGGAACAGGAAGTATTCCATGGGCGCACTTTACCTGCCCTCCACCTACATTTATCGGAGATACTATAATCTTATCAGGATCAATTTCATGCATCAGGTAACAGACCGCTGTAATATCAGCTATTGCATCCAGATCCCCAACTTCATGGAAGTGAATCTGTGAGACCGGTTCCCCATGCACACTACTTTCAGCCTCTGCCAGGAGCTGGTATACCTCTCTTATATCACTCTTGATCTCCCTGGAAGTATTAAGACCTTCAATAATCTCTTCAATATCGTACATTGAATTGTGAGTATGACCATCAGTTTTATGATGCGTATGTGAGTTATTGTCATGTCCATGAGAATGTTCCTCATGACCTATATCACAACTTTTTTCTTCATGTCCGTTTATAATCACAGATAGATGATTGCCCTCTATATGGCATCTTTTCGTCCTATTTATTTCATAGCAGACCTTAGGAATTCCAATATCATTAAGCTCTTTAATCTTGTCCTGCGCATTGTCAAACAAGCCCAAGAGTGCCGACGCAAACATATCGCCTGCTATTCCCATTTTGCATTCTAAATACAGCGTCTTCATATTTATCCTCTCATTCTTCAACAGAAATGGATTTAAGAGTAACACCTTTGCCTTCAATAATATGTGCCTTCCGCCCTCCGCAGTTCGGGCAGAGGTAATTATATTCCTTTACTGGATGGTATTCAGAATTACATTCCTCGCACAGCGCCTTAACGTCTACTTCCTCACATACAAGCTCCGCTCCCTCCAGTATTGTACCCTTTACTGCATCAGGAAAATACTTATGCATATAATAAGGCATTACACCACTGGTTTTTCCAATCTGTACTACAATACTCTTCACCTTCGGAGCTCCGCTTTCTTTTGCAACTTCAACCGCAAGATCCACCATCCTTGCAATATAGCTCATCTCATGCATTTCACATCCTCAAAACAAGGCAATATTTATACAATAATCTATAACACACATATGATATATAACATATTTATGTTATGTTTTTTGTCCAACAAGATGTGTAACAAATTGCTGTGCTGTACGCCCTGATATCCCCCCGTGATTCAACTCCCATCTGTCCGCTTCAAGCATAAGCTCATTATATTCTATTTCCAGATGATTCCTATTTACAAGTTCTCTGACTATATCATGGTATTCCTGCCTTGATGGCTTATAATATCCTATTGTGACGCCAAATCTGTTTGCAAGGGACAGTTTTTCCTCCATTGTATCTGAGCGGTGAATATCACCATCCTGCTCTACATCTCTTCTGTCTCTCCAGGTCTCCTTTATCAGATGTCTCCTGTTTGATGTTGCATAAATGAGCACATTATCCGGTTTTGTCTCAACTCCACCTTCGATCACTGCCTTAAGAAATTTGTACTCTGATTCATCCTCTTCAAATGACAGATCATCCATATAGATGATAAATTTGTAATTTCTGTTCTTTATTTGCGCTATTACCTGTGATAAATGTCTGAACTGATATTTGTAAATTTCAATCATTCTCAGCCCATCAGAGTAAAATTCATTGACAATAGCCTTAATACTGGTAGATTTTCCGGTCCCGCTGTCACCAAACAGCAGCACATTGTTGGCCTTTTTCCCTTCAACAAATGCTTTTGTATTGTCAATAAGTTTTTTCTTTTGAATATCGTACCCTACCAGATCTTCAAGAGTTACCATCTCCATATTGTTAATAGGATTAAACTCTACCGTTCCGTCTGTAAGCTCTCTAAATCGAAATGCCTTATTTAGTCCAAAAGCTCCCACACCTATTCTGGCATAAAACCCGGTTACAGCATCAAAAAAAGCTTCATCACTGTCAGCCCTTTCCAGAGCCTCGCTAAGCCCCCTTACTTTTTCACTCACATTAACATTGTACATGAGCTTTGGTTTATCTATCGCCTTGTAATCCGTAATACAGCTAAAGCAGTCTATTCCAAGCTCCTTTTCCAATTCTGAAAAATCAAAATTAAACAATTCTCTAAATGCATGAAAATCATTAATCGCAAAATGATTCACACTCCCGTCTTTGCTTCCGACCTTTTCACAGGTAAGTGTAAATGGGTTTTCATCCATTATAAGAAGATATGTCAGATAATTGTGCCACAGATTACGATCAAATGCGCAGGAAGTCCCAAGCACCAGTAAACGCTTTATCTGTCTGTAACAGCGGGCAATAAGGTCTTCCTTAGAAAAATGCCCTGTATGCCAGTCTCTGTAGACATCTGAGAGCTGAACAAGTATTGAATCTTCAGGCATATCACCATAAATCAGCAGCTTTGCAACAATTTTCTCCATTCCGCCTCCGTTATATAACACAAATATCAAATATAACTTATATAACCTTCTTAATTATCAAGCAGCTTTCTTTCCAGCTCCGCAAAATCATAATCATTTCGCTGTTCAATATTGTTAAATCCATTCGATTTAGGCTTGTAAGAAGAAGTCTTTTGTAAATAGTATTCATTACGTATGCACTCTTTCATAAAAGCAACTGGAACTTCTATCGGCCTGGTATAATTCTTCATGTATGTATAAGCCTTATTGATCTTACTTATGTCATAGTCTGCCTCCTCCGCAATCTCCCTTATATCTCTCAGTCTGAAATCATCATGCATAAGATCAATAAGTTCATCGAGGATTTCATCCTTATTTACCTTCAGAACGTTTTTAGGCTCGGCTGTTACAGAATCTTTTTTTATCACAAAAAATCTAATTCCAACAGTCCTTCTTCCACTTTTTATTGGTTCATAATCAATTTTGAGACTTGTTTTTCTGTTTAATTCTTCTTTTGTCTTTGATAAAACATTTCTATTAAAGATCTTATATTCCTTATACTTTGTCTGACCAGTCTTTTCTGCAAGCTCCTCGATTCTGTCATAATCCGGGAAATCCTTTTCCAGCTCGGATTTTATTTCCTTACTTCCTCCAGAAGTAATTATTCCAAGCTCAAGCTTTAATTCTGTAAGATTATACTCAAATACAAGCTCTCCCTGGCGTTTTGTAACAGCCCTCTGGTAATCATACGCGGATTTAAGCATCTCATATAGCCTCAAAGAATAAACACTCTTCAAACTAAGAGTATCTGCAAGGCTCAGGACAGTGTAATCTTTCTGTAAATTGACAATCTTATCAGTAAGCGAATTATTGTATCTTAAAGTAAGTGTACCATTCTTGAATGAAGCATCCGTAACAACCTGATGCGCCTCAATTTTACCATTTTCACGATCCTTCATGAGAAGGTTCCAATCAAAAATAGTGGCTCCCTTAATCTGTCTGTCACAAAGAGCTTCTATATGCTCATAAAGGGATCCAGAGCTTGAATTGAACATCTTTCTAAGCTCTGATCCATAAATAGTAGCCACAACATTATTAGTTTCATCCACTTGGATGTTCTGCATACCTATTGCAAAAAGCTTTTGACTCAGTGCAGTCCCCTTGCCCATTGCATTGATGAGCTCATTGGACTTCTTATAGCTCTTATTACTCACAACAAGTTGGTTACGCTTTTCTTTATCCATCTGACAATTCCTTTTTTGTACACCTGTGATATAATTCTTATATTCCTTTTCTAATCACCTAAAAGAGATCTTTTTATAAATAACGTTCCCTTTTTCTAAACTTTAATTCTATTATATTCCCTTTTTTGTCACTTACAAGACATTTTTCACCATATTTTGTGGTTTATCCATACTTTTCACACTAAATATGTCGACCAATATAGTCATTGAAATTTCCTCCCTTTTTATGCACCTTTAGTGAAATATACGCCCTTTCTATCACCTTTTGACCCATTCAATTAATCTATTTCAGTCATTTATATTCCCTTTTTATGCACTCATGGTGCCCTAAATGGTTACAACTTTTACTTATAATCAGAAAATTATCGCATCATATACAAAAAAACCATGATAACTCTTTAAATACTTCGATTATCATGGTTTTTATATATTAACATGGATCACAGATATTCTGTCCGGTTGCTACTGCAGCAATTAGTGCTGATTACAGCACCTTCCCTTTTTTGTCACTTTATAATTCCCTTTTTGGTCACCTTTTGATAGTTTAACATGCAGAATCCCGCACCATTGCTACATATTAGTAGCCTGAAAAGGGAATATAATATAAATTCCTGACCATTCCCATTTTAGTCACCTTAAGCACCTTATTATCATACTTTAGATACCAAAACCTGTTACCTGGCTACAAGAAAAAAATTCCCTTTTTATATACCATTATATTCTTATTCTCTACACTGTACCGCCCCTATATTAGGTCCTACGCTTCCCTTTTTAGTCACCCGAAATCATTACAACGTGCTTAAAATGGGGAATTATTCTTTTGTAAATAAACAAAATAAATGTATGTATTTAAATATAAAAAAACAACTCAAAAAGTTGTTTCAAAATGAAAGATCTTTAAAATAATTCCATGATAATTAAAACAAATACCAGGTTGAAATTACTTCTAATACCTTTATAACTAATACAAATTACCTCCACCCATAAGATATATATAACATTTTAGCTGGTTAATAAAATAATATCATGAGATATGATAATCCCATTTAAACATAGCAAATATAATATAAATAAAAAATGATAAATGAATATATGTACAAATATTCTGCATATATAATATGCACAAATATTCTGTTTTATATAGAGTAACTATATTTATTATATTTATTGTATTCAGTGAAAAAGCATGGTATAGATATCATTTAAACAGAAATATAGATTTTGGGCATTTGTGAAATAGACCAATATAGTCTATAATTGCGCAAGCTATTATTAAATGCATCCATTTTTGCCGCATCAGTTAAGTATAAATTATACTAATCAGTAAAGTGTTGGAATTTAGCGAAAATAGCATATGTTATTATGCGAACCCAATACACTTTGCTCTTGTATAAATGCATTTTACGATGCAAAACAACATAACAAAAATGCAAACATATGATATGAAAACGATATTTGGCGGGTTCTGGTTTTTAAAGGAAATTGCATCATATGGTTTTTGTGTTTATGGAATTTTTATAATTCATTTATAAAGACATATTTTGATTATTGTGTTTAAATTCTTCCCAACACCATAAATTTAAATTTGGATTACATACATTAGGATCTCGAAATATTTAATCTTTTTTCAGGACTTGATCTAATAATTACAAAATGAATTTGGCTTTATAAAATCAATTTTCCTGGAATCATAATGCGTTTTTGTAAAAATAATACAAAAAAATCACGTGAGCCAGAAATCGATTTTTGATTATGCGATCGTGCGATTATTCGGTATGCTTCTCTAAAAGATCAATACAATGGAAAATGATTAAAAGCTACATGTTTATTGATTCATATTAATCACTTTTCCATCTTTTCTCCAGTTAAATCGTGGGTTTTTGTTGAAATTCATCTACTCAAAAAACACAATCCAAAAATCACATGGTAATTGTATATTACATATAAATAATATCACACATATATCTCACATACAATATAAATAATATATTTAATTACAATTACATATAAAAGATATGAAAGATATAAATAATAGCTAATATATTATAAATATATAGCATAAATAAAATAATGTCTATATATTAAATATATAGATTATATAAAATAAAAGTGCTCGAATATACATTGCATAAATAAAATATATATAAGGAATAGCATATATATCACATATATAACGCGCAGATACCGGATAGCAATAATTATGAAATATAAAATATAGCAAAGATATACTATATATATGAAATAGAACACATATAACATATATAAAAATATATGCCAGACACAATTAGCGCTATATTATATTCGATACATAGGATATATAAAATATATACTATGCAACATATATTCTAGTGATCTAAATTCAGAGAAAGACATTGGTATATAATATATGTATATAATAGAATATATAGACAATGCATATAATATATATCCGAATAATGAGGGTGGAATGTCTATATAAATTAAAAGATATATATATAATATAATAGTTAGATATAGTATATACCATGCATATATAGTTGGCACGAGGCATATAGCAACCACCAATAATGTGTATGATATAATATACATAACATATAAATTATGAATAACATACATATTATTGATGGTATATATAGTGATTTGATAAGGTGTTGAATGCAAACCAGTGATGAACTTTAACGTGAACATAACTGAATAGTTAATGAATAATGATATATAATGTAAATAACATTACTATATAACATATATATTATAAATAAATATTATTGCTGAAAAAATCAATACGATACTGGTTATAGGCTGCCGAATTAGTAAATTCCTGAAATACTTAATTGTTATAGAGATATAGATATTACCAGAATCAATAAAATAATATTTTGGATAAAACATATATGATATATATGATGTACATGACATATATCATATATTGCATTAATGAATTGATAAGGAGGACTGTAATATGCGAGCCCAAAAACAATTTTGCGTCTTTTAATAGAGTTGTAATGATGTAATATATATATCATATAGAATATATATACTTTATAAAAGATAGTAAATGATTCGGAGAAAATGAGTGTACCAGTGCCGGAAGTGAATTAAACGCATAAATAAATAGAATATATAATTTATATATGTCATACGATATAATGTGATCTGCAGAATGATAATTTTAATTTGATTGAATTATGCTACATGTAATATATATGTTATATATTATGAAAAGGGCGCGAGAAGTATGGTATATAACACATATATAAATAAAGAGCAAAACAAAAAGATATATAATATATATTATTTATTTAATGCATGCTATTTAGACGAGAGTAAAGATGTAGGAACAGTACTTAGAAGACGGATAAATGCATATCAATAAATATATATGTTATATATGTTTCATGTTATATATTTTGTATATTTGTGATATTATATATTGAACATAAATGATGTTGTGATATAATGAGGGAGGAATAGAATAATATAGTTTAAAGTGGAGGAAATATGCGTATTATTGCTTTTAGTAATCAGAAGGGTGGAGTAGCTAAAACGACATCAAGTTATGCAATGGCTGTAGGGCTTGCTAATAGAGAAAATAAAGTCCTGGTCATAGATGCTGACCCACAGGAAAATTTATCTATGACGGCTGGAATCGATTTAAATGAGATTGACCCTGATCCAGAGGATATTGAAAGCCTTACAGAGGAACAGCAGGAATATTTTTATAAAAATGTACCTGCAAAGCTTTTTGAGGTTATGAAAGGTGATAAGGATATAAATAAAGCGATAATTCCAATTAGCGAGAATTTAGACCTTATCGTAGGGGGTATTGATCTTGCTTCTGCAGATATGACATTTGGGGCTCTTGGTAGAGAAAGACTCATCAAAGAGGCATTTGCTAAGCTGGATAAAAAGTATGATTACTGCATATTTGACTGCAGTCCTGCGCTGGGCGTGGTACTAATGAATATTTTAACGGTTGCGGATGAGGTAATTATTCCTCTGGAGCCAGGCGCCTATTCGCTTCAGGGACTATCAAGACTGTATAAATTTATAGATCAGATACATGATTTTACAAATGACAGACTCAAAGTTGATGGGATATTGGTTACAAAGGTGAGAAATACAGCTAATTCAAAGATTTGGATAAGCGATATTGAGGAAAAAGCCAAGGTCCTTGGAACTAAAGTATATAAGTCCAGGATAAGGCTGAACGTATCGGTCGAAGAAGCGCAGACGGTCAGGAAAGATATCTTTGAGTACGCCGGGGGGTCGGCAGCTGCGAGAGATTATGACGATTTTATTGATGAGTTTTTAGAGGAGGATGAGTAATGGGTAAAGCAGATTTATTGAAAAAGGGGGCTCAAAGAACTGGCTCTGGACTATTTAAGGGTATGACACCGCTAGAAACCAGAGATGATGCGGTTTCGGTAGAAAATAAAAAAACGGAAGTTGTTGAAAAAACTGTTAAAGCGACTGAACCGGTCATTGAAAAGCCCGAACCGATTTCAGAACCAATCAAAATTATGGAGCCTGTAATAGAAAAGCAAGAGGGAGTGGCTGAAGAATCTGATAAAATAGAGGCTCCAGTAGAAGAAATCAAAACACAAGCGAATGATATTTCAAACGCAAAAGAAGAGAAACGGGAAATTAAAAGCGAAATAAATATCGCAGAAAAAAGCAGAAAAACAGCTGAAACAAAGACAAATAGCAGATATGAAAAGGAGAAGTTTTTGCTTCTGGACATAAGGGGATTGAGAGACTATGTGGAACATATGGCTAAGGCTGCAAATATGTCTGCAACAAAGTATATCAGGAATCTAATCCAGCAGGATATGGACAAAAATATGGATATATATGAGGCTCATAAGGCTCTGGAAGAAAAGCTTCGTGGCAGGAGTGGCAATTGATCATAGTGCTGATACAGTTTTTCTGTAGAGTTTGAGGAAGAAGAAAACGGAAAGTCCAAGGGATGCAATCTCTGCAATAGGGAATGCAAACCAGACATTACTTAAGATGCCTGTTTTTGATAGCAGCCATGCAGAAGGGATGAGAACTACAAGCTGACGTCCAACAGATACAATGAGGGAGTAAAAGCTTTTTGAAAAAGCCTGGAATATTGATCCCATGGCAATGCAAACGCCTGCAATGGGAAAAGAAAGGCAAATTGTGCGTAGAGCAGGTATTCCTATGCGTACCATTTCATCAGAGGCGTTGAACATTTGAAGTAAAATATTTGGAATTGCAAGAAAAGTTGCAGTTCCGACAATCATAATAAAAACAGCCAATAGTAAAGAGAACTTAAGGGCTTCAGTGATACGTGCTTTCTTTCTTGCGCCATAATTGTATGCAAGTACAGGGATAAGTCCGTTATTTAGTCCAAATACCGGCATGAAGAAGAAACTCTGTAGTTTGAAATAAACTCCAAAGACAGCCGTGGCAGTGTTTGAAAAACTGCCCAGTATTAGATTCATAAGGTAAGTCATGGCCGAACCGATTGACATCATTAGGATTGACGGAACTGCCACATAATATATTTCTGATATTATCTTTCCATTAGGTGAGAATATCTTTTTCCAGGAAAAAATGATTTCTTTATTAACATGAAGATTGCAATACAGTCCTATTGAAGCCCCGATTATCTGTCCGAGGATGGTTGCATAAGCTGCGCCGGCGACTCCAAGACAGGGGAAAGGTCCAATTCCAAAAATCAAAAGTGGATCAAAAATAATGTTGATTATTGCACCAGTAGCCTGAGAAATCATACTGAAAACGGTTTTACCTGTGGATTGCAGAAGCCTTTCCAAAGTCATCTGTAAGAATATTCCGAAAGAAAAACAGCAAATAATTGTAAGATATGTGTTGCCATATTCACGAATCAGTTCATTTGAGGTTTGTGAGGCGATAAAGCTTTTTACAAAGAATAATCCAATGATCAGGAATATGATAAAGTTGGCAAATGTAAGTAAAAGCCCGGAATTTGCGGCTGCATCAGATTTGTCGAAGTTCTTTTCTCCAAGCGCGCGGGATAAAAGAGCGTTTATACCAACGCCGGTACCGGAACCAAGGGCAATCATAAGATTCTGCATGGGAAATGCAAGAGTGACAGCTGTCAGAGCCTCTTCTCCAATCTGTGATACAAAAATACTGTCCACAACGTTATATAGAGCCTGTACAAGCATGGAAATCATCATTGGAAGAGCCATTGATATTATTAGTTTTTTTACAGGCATTGTGCCCATCTTGTTTTCTGTAGCCATATTATTATCCTCTTCGTAATTTAATCGAGAATGTAGTATATCATGGATAATTTATCCGTGCCAGTAAAAGTGTCTTTTTTTATTAAATTAGTCGTGATAATATATTTTTAAGACATTTCTACTGGTTTATCTTTCAACATAGGAGGTAATATGCGCAAAAAAGTACTTATAGCAGACGACACTACGCTTATGAGGGAATTGATACGTGGAGCGCTTCCTGCAGAAGATTATCAGATAGTCGGCGAGGCCACATCCGGAGATCAGGCGATAGAGCTTTATAAGCAGACGCAACCAGATGTTATGATTCTTGACATCAATATGCCTAAGATGAATGGTATTGATGCTTTGACAGAAATAATGAAGATCGATCCAAAGGCAAACGTCATCATGTGCTCTGATCAGAAATATGAATCTATGATAATGATGGCGCTCAAGAAAGGGGCTAAGGATTTTGTTATCAAGCCTTTTACTTCGTATGACGTTCTGCTGGCTGTAAAAAAAGTGTTTGGTGAGTGATTCGTTTCATAGTTGGGAGGAGCAATGCTTAAACAAATTTCAATATATGCTGAGAACAAAAAGGGGTGTTTTCAGCATATTACAGGACTGCTTAATGATAATGGGATAAATATTCTTGGGTCTGTCACGAATGATTCGGCAGAATATGGGATAATAAGGATGGTTGTATCCGATCCGGATAAATGTCTGGATGTATTGACTGCAAATGGCTTTATTTGTAAGACAACGCTGGTATTGGCGGTAGAGTGCCCTGATGAAGTCGGTGCTTTGGATAAAATCCTGAAGACGTTATACAAGGGGAATATCAATGTAAATTATATTTACCTGTCATTTAACAGAGAGTCAGGACTCCCTATTATGGTTATGCATACTGATGATGTTGCCCAGGTTGAGAATATTCTGATCAATCGAGGCTATAATTGTATGTAAAAAAGCTGAGAAAAAAAGGACTAAGGGTTCAGACCCTTAGTCCTTTTTCCATTTCTCTATTCTTGCTGCATGTATAATGAATCGTTTACCGCTGCCGGATCTGCCTGAGCAGGTAGACAGGCTCAGTATGGAGGGGCGGTTGCTCAGATCAAGATCCTCAGGCATGTCATAAACACTGTGGGCGGCGATAAAGCTAAGAAAATCATCATATTCGGTATCGCTAGTTATCACTGAATAGGCATCGCTTCCAACGGTTGTCACATAGTATCCAAATATCTCGTATTTATAAACGGCATCTTCTGTATAGACATAAATATAGGGGTTTTCCTTGAGAAGGTCTCTGCTATCCGTCTGATTTAGTTTCTTTAGTTTGCCAAACATGGACCCGTTACGCATATTGTGACCAAAGATGATGTCGTGCATGCCACTGAAGTCAGGTGTACTCAGTACATCAGTAAACAGGCAACCTGCTATGTTCTTTGTTCCATCAAATGTTGTCTTAAGATATTCATCTATCTCTTTTTCATGAACAACAGGATAGTTTATATCAAAATAAGGGAAATATAGCCAGCCGGCAAAATCGCTGTTAATGGCTTTTAACTGGCTGTATTTTATATGCATTGGAGGATAAGTTGCACCCTCAGGGAGCTCTTCACTGGTTTCTATGGTGATTGCTTCTTCTATGAGCGTTTCATATTCAGTATCAGCAACTTCATATTCTTTGTTGTCGTTGTACAGTCCAATAGATTCATATATTATGACAGCGATACAAATAAGGATGAGTACAAGACGTACTTTTCCGTTTCTAAAAAAATCTAACATGCTTTCCCTCTCAACGTGTGTTTTTCATATAATTCTAGTACTCAGCACGGTCTAAATCAATAAAAAGGAGAAACAAAAGAAATGAATATTAGAAAAAATTAACCATTGAATTATAAAAATGTTAATAATTTCATGACTGTTTGTGGCATAATGATTTATAATAAAATATATGGTATACGACAAACCGATTATGGAGGAAAGACAAATGACAATCAATAAAACTCAGAATGGTACAGAACTGACAATCGCATTGGAAGGAAGACTTGATACTACAACAGCGCCTCAGCTGGATGATGAGATCAAGGCTTCTCTTGGGGGGGTTGAGAAGCTGTTCTTTGATATGGCTAATCTTGAATACATTTCTTCCGCAGGATTAAGAGTGCTGCTTTCTGCTCAGAAAGTTATGAATAAGCAGGGAAGTATGGTTGTTAAAAATGTAAGCGAGGAAATAAATGAGATTTTCGAAGTTACAGGTTTTGTTGATATTCTGACTTTAGAATGACATGGATAGAGGGCATTTCATAAACAGCCCATAGGCGGCGTTTATGAATAGCTGAGGACAAATACATGAAAGAGTTAAAAATCAAGGCTTCAATCGAAAATCTTGAACGGGTTATTGCGTTTGTTGACGAAGAACTTGAACAAAGTGACTGTTCCATGAAAACCCAGATGCAGATAGATGTAGCGGTGGAAGAGATATTTGTCAATATAGCCAGCTATGCTTATCAGCCTGGAGAAGGTGATGCGACGATAACGATTGATATTGCGCAGAATCCGACAAGGGCAGAGATTACTTTTGTTGACAGTGGAATTGCATATGATCCCCTAAAGAAGGAAGACCCGGATGTGACTCTGTCCGCCGAAGAGCGTCAGATAGGTGGATTGGGTATATTTATGGTGAAAAAAAGCATGGATGACATGATATACAACTACAGTAATGGACAGAATATATTAAAAATCATCAAGAATCTTTGATGATTGTAGGATGGTCCGAATGGAGGCTTTAATATGAAAAAAGTGCTTCAACTGGTTGGTGATGACTTTGAAGATTTGGAGCTGTGGTGTCCTGTCATGAGGCTTCGTGAAGAGGGTATTCAGGTAGACCTGGCAGCTGAAAAGCCAGGTCTTTATCATGGAAAATATGGGGTGCCCTGTGAAGTGAATCTGTCTTTTAGAGATGTTGATTCCAAGGATTATGACGGTGTTCTTGTGCCCGGAGGTTGGGCACCTGACAAGCTGAGGCGTTTTCCCGAAGTTCTGCAGCTGATAAAGAGCATGGACGATGAGGGAAAACTGATAGGCCAGATTTGCCATGCGGGCTGGGTATTGGCATCAGCTGATATTTTAAAGGGGAGAAGAGTGACCAGCACTCCCGGAATTAAGGATGATCTGGAGCATGCAGGAGCTGAATGGATTGATGAGGCTGTAGTAATAGACAGGAATATTATTTCCGCCAGAAGACCCCCTGATATCCCGGAATATATGAAAGCAATTGTTATGTATTTGGGCGAGGACTGAGGAGGACTCCATAATGCCTAAAAGTGCAAATCAAAAGCTCAAGTTGTATTATCTGTACCGCATTTTACTTGAAAAGACTGATGATGAGCATGCCTTGACAATGCCTGAGATTCAGGACCGTCTGGAGAGTCATGGCATCAGCGCGGACAGGAAGAGCCTGTACGACGATATGGATGCGCTTAGATCCCTCGGGTTTGATGTTATTGGTGAAAAGGACGGTAGAAATTATATTTATCACCTTGGCAGTAAGGACTTTGAGATTGCGGAGCTAAAGCTGCTAGTTGATGCAATACAGTCATCCAAGTTTATTACCGAAAAGAAGTCTAATGAGCTTATAAAGAAGCTTACAGGTCTTGTAAGTGATTATGAGGCATCGCAGCTCAAGAGGCAGGTGGTGGTCCAGGGTCGCATAAAGACCATGAATGAAAGTATCTATTACATTGTGGATGAGATACACAATGCAATAAGCAGGAACATGAAGATCCGCTTTGAGTACTATCGTTGGAATGTTAATAAGCAGCTTGTGCTCAGAAGGGACAGTAAATATGAGGTAAGTCCATGGGCCCTTACATGGGATGATGAAAACTATTATCTTATCGCTTTTGATTCTGAATCAGATAAGATAAAGCATTATCGGGTTGACAAAATGCGTGGAATCGAGCTCATGGAAGAGAAGCGCGAAGGAAGGGAGTTTTTTGAACGGCTTGATATGGCTTCTTACACCAAGATGAACTTTGGGATGTTTGGCGGTGAGGAGGTCAGGGTCAAACTGAGGTTCAGAAACGAATTCGTGGGTGTTTTGATAGATCGTTTCGGAAAAGATATATCGATTCGTCCATCAGGTGACGACGGGTGGTCGGAAGCAAATGTTGAAGTTGCCCTGAGTGAGCAGTTTTTGGGGTGGATTTTTTCACTTGGGACCAATGTAAGGATAGTAGAGCCTGTGGAAGTAGTAGAACGGTTTTCAGGTGATCTCAGAGATATAGCGGCTATATATAGCAGCTGATTTTATGTGCTTCCTAATGTATTATTACTCGATTTTTAATATCGACCGATATCGGTGGGGGCAAACAGCATTTTCTATAGTACTGGATGTAGGAGGTAGAATCATATGAAGCGTGTGCTTATTGTGGATGATTCAAGGGTTTCGCGCAGAATGCTCCGGAATATGCTTGAGATGGAAGGCTTTGAGGTTGTCGGTGATGCGATCAACGGAAAAGAGGGCTACGATCAATATGTGAAATTATCTCCGGATGTTGTGGCTATGGACATAACGATGCCTGAAATGAGTGGAATTGAGGCGTTGAAGCTTATAAAGGAGCATGATCCTGATGCCAGGGTTATCATCATATCTGCCGCAGGTCAAAAGGACAAGATTGAAGAGGCTTCATTAGCAGGGGCGGCAGCGTTTATCACCAAACCTTATGACAATAAAGACATAATAGATGCGATAAACTGTTGCTGATCAGATAGAAATTACCTGTGACAAGCTTGGGCAGACCAAAGCTTGTCATATTTTTTTAACGCAGGATAAGGAGTGGATATGTCGACTAAGGATGCTGTAAAAGAACGGACAAAAGATATGATCAAGGAACCGCGGCAATTTAATGTCATCATGTTCAATGATGACTTTACTACAATGGAGTTTGTTGTGGACATTCTGGTCGATGTTTTTCATAAGGACGAGGTTACTGCGCAGTCAATTATGATGAATGTGCATAAAAAGGGACAGGCTGTCGTAGGAAGATATCCCTATGACATTGCATCAACAAAGGTGCAGGAAGCTTTAATGAGAGCTAGGGCTTCAGGGTTTCCTTTCAGAATGAGTGTGGAGGAGGCATAGCATGGAACTTTACAAGGATGCGATGTTTGCATTACAGAAGGCAGTGAAGTGCGCGCAGGAAGCAGGATATGAATACATAACGCCTGAAATGATTCTTCTGATGATTCTGGAAGATGATAGTTTTGCAGAGGCCTATGAGGGCTGTGGCGGTGATATTAGGGCGCTGTCTGCACATCTTAGGGAGTATATTGAAAAATATGTGGAGAAGGTGGATGGAAAAGACCCGGTAATGTCCGCCGGGGCAGATGAAATAATCGCTTTTGCAAGTCAGAGTGCATATGCCAGTGCCTGTCCTGCGATCCATATAAGACATTTAGTGCATGCAATATGGAACCTGGAGAACAGCTATGCAGTATATTATATGGAACAACAGGGGATATCAGAGGCAGAGCTTCTGGAGGCACTTTCTTATATTGAGGATGAGAGAGGGGCAGATGGCGGCAGTGCCTCGGCCAGGGCTGTTGAAAAGACAGAAGATCCGGCCAATCTTAATATGTATGCGCCCTGCCTTAACGAGACCCTGGAGGATGTGAACCCTCTTATTGGGAGAAGTGTGGAGCTGGAGCGTACAATCCAGATATTATGCAGAAGGGATAAGAATAATCCCCTTCACATCGGAGAGCCGGGGGTAGGAAAAACGGCTGTTACATATGGCCTTGTTGAGCTCCTCAGGAAGGGGGAGGTACCCGACGCCATAAAAGGGGCGAGAGTATTTGCTCTGGATCTGGGAGGAATGCTGGCTGGAACCCAGTACAGAGGAGACTTTGAAAAGAGATTTAAGAAGGTTCTGGCTGAAATAGGAAAAGAAGAAAAACCAATCATTTATATTGATGAAATACACAATCTTTCCGGAGCAGGTGCCGTGGGGGAGGGATCTTTTGATGCATCGAACATGTTAAAGCCCTATCTTTCAGACGGTCACATAAGGTTTATCGGCGCTACAACATTTGAGGAATACAAGAAATACTTTGAAAAAAACAAGAGCCTTGTGAGGCGCTTTCAGAATGTTGAGATCAGAGAACCCTCAGAGGAGGAGAGCGTCACAATACTTAAGGGATTGAAGGACAGATACGAAAGATATCACGGGGTTGTTTATTCTGAAGGGGTAGTGGAATATGTGGTAAAGATGAGCGCAAAGTATATCAATGAGCGCTTTTTACCGGACAAGGCCATAGATATACTTGATGAGGCCGGATCATACAGAAAGCTCCACCCGACTAATTCAGAAAAGCAGACTGTTGATAGGGATGTGATCAATGAGATTCTGACTAAGATATGCAGAATACCGATAGAGACTGTGGAGACAGATGCTACGGAGGGACTCTCAACTCTGGAAAAGAGGCTTTCGGCTCAGATCTTCGGACAGGATGAAGCGATTTCGCAGGTGGTTAATGCGGTCAAATTCTCAAAAGCGGGATTGTCTGAGGAAAACAAGCCGCTGGCAAGCCTTTTGTTTGTTGGACCGACAGGTGTCGGCAAAACAGAGATCGCAAGGACGCTTGCAAAAGAGCTTGGAGTTAAACTCATACGCTTTGATATGAGCGAATATGGGGAGAAGCACTCGGTGGCTAAACTGATCGGGTCACCGGCAGGATATGTTGGATATGAAGAGGGCGGAATTCTTACAGAGGCTGTCAGAAGAAATCCATCAGCAGTACTTTTGCTGGATGAAATCGAAAAGGCTCATGCCGACATATATAACGTGCTTCTTCAGGTAATGGATTATGCAACTCTGACGGACAATCAGGGCAGGAAAGCAGACTTCAGGAATGTCTTCGTGATTATGACGTCCAATGCCGGGGCAAACCGGCTGGGAAAAAGCGGAATAGGCTTTTATAGCGAGAGTCAGGACAACACCACACTAATGGAGGCTGTAAAACACACTTTTCAGCCTGAATTCAGAAACCGTCTCAGCAAAGTGGTTGTCTTTAACAGTATGGACGAGAAAATGGCGGAAAATGTGGTTAAAAAGAAGCTGGATGAATTAAAACAACAACTGATACCCAAAGGAATTGCATTTTCTTTTGATAAGAAGGCAAGCTCTCTGGTGCAAAAACGGGGAATAAGTCAGGAATTTGGTGCCAGGGAAGTAGATAGGGTTATAAGAAACGACGTTAAACCGCTCTTTGTTGATGAGATGCTCTTTGGAAAGCTGAAGAATGGTGGAAAAATATCACTTTCGGTCAAGGACGGTGATTTTAACATAACGGTAGATTTAAAATAATCAGGAGTGGATGAATGCCGGTATTTCGATTGGACGATAACGAAATATTTTTCCCCAAGCCTTTTCTTGCAGAGGATGACGGATTGTTGGCGATAGGTGGGGACCTTTCCGTGGACAGACTTGTACTTGCATACAGGAATGGTATTTTCCCATGGTTCAATGAGGGAGACCCGATCATGTGGTGGTGTCCCAAGGAGAGATTTATCATTAGGCCGGAAGAGATTCACATTTCACACTCCATGCGCAAATTTATAAAGAAGCACGAGATAAGTGTTTTCTACAACAGGAATTTCTCTGATACAATGCATAGATGCAGAACAAAGAGAGAAAATGAAGAGGGAACATGGATAACTAATGATATGGAAAGGGCGTATAAGCGGCTGTTTGATGAGGGTTTTGCCCTGAGTGCCGAGGCCTTTTTTGATGGAAAGCTTGCTGGTGGGCTTTACGGAGTTTGTCTTGGAAGATGTTTTTTTGGTGAAAGTATGTTTTCTGAATTGGAAAATGGCTCCAAGGCAGCTCTTATATCATTGGCGCAGCTTCTTGAAGAAAATGATTTCCTTATGATAGACTGCCAGTTCCACACCGACCATCTGGAGAGTATGGGCGGTGTGAGAATCAGCTATGATGAATATATGAAGTTACTAAAAGAGGGTCTGAAGGTGACCAAAAAGGGAATATGATCACATCTGGATAATTCCAAGTACGTTAGCGATTGCGCTCACAAGGATGACAATTACAAAAAGCGGACACAGGAATTTGATCATAAAGGAAAAGATACCCTTTCTTCTGAAGGTGTGTCCATCCTGTTCGACTTCTTCTTCCAGGGCTGCAATACCCATATATTTGGTTATGAGCAGACATGTTGCCAGGGCTGCTATGGGCATCATAACAGAATTTGTAAGGAAGTCAAAGAAATCCAGAAACTGCATGCCCAGAAGAGTCACTCCGGCAAGAGGGCCGTTCCCCAATGATGAGAGGGACCCCAGAACTATCATTATGGCTGCCATGATGATGGTTCCTTTTTTTCTGCTCCAGTGAAATTCGTCGGCAAAGGTGGAAACAGCGCTCTCAGTAAGGGCGATGGCGCTGGTTATGGCAGCAAAGAGGACCAGTGCAAAGAACAGTATCCCAATTGCCTTTCCAAAGCCCATGTTTGCGAAGATCTTGGGCATTGTTATAAACATCAGTGAAGGTCCTTTGTTGAGGGCACTCTTATCTCCGCCGCTAAAGGCAAATACAGCCGGGATTATCATGACACTGGCAAGAACTGCAATAGCGGTGTCAAAGAATTCAACCTGCTTGGTGGAGGCTTCTATGCTGACGTCCTTTTTGACATAGGAACCAAAAGTGATGAGGATTCCCATGGCAATGGACAGAGAGTAAAACATCTGCCCCATGGCAGTTACAACAGTCATCAATGAGAAGTCGTTAAAATTGGGTATAAAGAGGTATTTTACTCCCCCGAGGGCACCCGGGCGGGTTACGGAATAGACGCTTATGACTACTGCCAAAACTACCAGAACAGGCATCATAAGCTTGGATACACGCTCGATTCCGTTTCTTACACCCATGAAAATAATTGCAAGTACAATAATCGCAAAAACGATGAACCAAAATTCTGATATAACACCATTTGTTATGAATTCAGTAAAAAAAGTATCTGTTGCAATGGAAGCGGCGTCGGTTCGCAAATATTCAAAGAGGTATTTGCATACCCAACCCCCAATGACAGAGTAATATGGAACGATAAGAATTGGTATTATTGCGTTTATCCATCCCCCGATACCCATAAATTTGCTGCCACTGAGTGCAGTAAAGGCTCCGACAGGGCTCTTTTTGGTGTTGCGCCCGATTGCAGTCTCGGCAATGATCATGGTGTATCCAAAGGTGAGTGTAAGAATGATGTAAACCAGTAGAAAGATTCCTCCGCCGTATTTGGCACAAAGATAAGGGAATCTCCAGATGTTCCCCAGACCGACAGAAGCACCTGCTGCGGAAAGCACGAATCCTATCTTTCCGGAAAAGGATGCTCGATGTTCTTGATTCAATTTTAATTTCCTCCCATAAAAATAATACGGATTTAATTGTATCAGAATTATCACAAAATACAATAAAAAAGCACCTGTCGCTACAAAAATGCAACAGGTGCAGAGATATGTGAGTTTCAGGAGAGTTCCAGACAGAGAGTCTCATTTCTTCTTTTTTCTCTGAAGTAGCTGCTCACATCCCTTGCCATGTCAAAAGCAAATGAAATTGTGTTGCAGATATCAGTAAATATAACCTTAATGTCTTGTGCCCTCATTTTGTAACCCTCCTTAAATACAATAGTTTTTCGATCTTGTCTTATGTACATTTATACGAAGGAATTTAAAATGTGGCAGAATAAAAAATAAAAGTATTATTTGAACTCATAGGAGTAATAAGGGAGTATTATTTTGCTTCCTGCAACTATTGTGTAATTTTCATCTAGGTGATTGATGTTTTTTACTTCCTTCATATATGAATCGATGTCCTTGTATCTGGATGGGGACATCGATTCCTTTGAAAGGCTTGCAAGAGTGTCTCCGGAATGTACATCAACAGTGGTGTAGTATTTGTAGTCAATTGTTTCTGAATGGGCCTCTAAAACCAGCCGTGATGTCAGAAATATGATACCAGCTATAAGGATGGCTATAAGGAGCACCATAATGATTCTCTGGCGTCTGACGGTTTTAAGTCGTCTCTTTTTGTTTTCTGCTATTCTTAATTCCCTGTATGCCATGTAAGCGCTGTCCATCATCTCATTTCCCTCTTTTCTTATTTTGAAGTTATGTTGAAGTGACATAGAAGTTTTATTGAAGTTGTTAACTGAATTATCTGAAATCAAATGGGCGATAAAACGGACTTGATTGCGAAAAACTTTTATCGGTAATTATGTTTTATTGGTAAATAAGGGTGTTATAATGAATTTAAAAGAGGAATTTAGTGGATTGGCTTGGTTCTAAGGAGATCCTGATATGCTGCTTATGATATTGAAAATGTCTGGGGTGACATTTCTTTATATATTACTCACTGCAATTCTTTGGAAATGGACCAAAAAAGGGGAGCTTACTGTATTAAAGAAGGTAGTGGTCGGACTTATTTATGGCGCCTTTGCTGTGATGTCCACCCACTATGGCATTTCTTTTGACAGTATGATCATCAATGTCAGGGACCTTGGTCCTCTGGCGGCCGGTCTGTTTTTTTCTCCCCTGTCGGGTATAATTGCCGGACTTATAGGTGGAATTGAGAGATATATAGTTGGCACTTATTTTGGGATAGGCAGTTATACCAGGGTGGCATGCAGCGTATCTACCTGTCTTGCCGGATTTGTGGCCATGGGCATGAATATCCGGGTTTTTAAGGGCAAGAAACCATCGCCGATTTATGCGTTTTTTATGGGCGCGGTCATGGAAGTCTTTCACATGTACGTGGTGTTCATTACCCACAGAAGTGACATGAGAATGGCTTTTTTGGTTGTAAAGACCTGTTCTATTCCGATGATCATTTTTACCGGCATCGGGCTTGCGGCTACATCGGTGATGCTTCAGATACGTACCGGTGAATTTGTTAATCCTTTTGTAAGGCATAAAGAGGAAGAGATCCCTGTATCTCTGAAGTTTCAAAGATGGCTGTTTGCTGTGACTTTTCTGGTCATTGTGAGCATATTTGTCTTTTCATATATACTTCAAACCCGATCTGCATATCAGAACAGCTGTGCCACGATAGAACGGAGCGCCCAGCATATCAAGGACCGCTTTAATGAGGGAAACGCCAACGTGAATCCTGAGAGTGATGTGGATTTTGACATAATAGATGAGAATGGGCATGTGCTGGAGGGTACACATAAAGGAGACGTGATAGGTGGAAAAGCGTTTACCGGAATACAAGACAATGTGGGAAAAACCTATAGTGATCTGATATTTAGTGATAGGACGCTGAACAGGGTTGAGGCTTTGTATGCCAGGAGATTCCTGCTTGTGTCCATGACTGAGGAGGAAGTTTACTGGTACAGGGACGCTCAGGCCTATGAATCAGGACTTGCTGACATACTGCTGTTTACTGTCATATATGTGCTTATTGCTTTTTTGGTAAACCAGATAGTGGTAAACAATATTCAGCTGATAAACGAGTCCCTGGGAAGGATTACCAATGGGGATCTTGATGAAATTGTTTCCGTCAGGAGTTCTTCAGAGTTTGCGTCTCTTTCTGATGACATTAACCAGACTGTTTATGCACTGAAAGGATATATAGCTGCGGCAGAAAAGAGGATAGAGCAGGAGCTTGTTGCGGCTAAAACAATACAGGAGGCTGCGCTTCCAAAGGTGTTTACCTTCCCAAACAGGGAAGAGTTTGAACTGTTTGCTTCGATGAAACCGGCAAAAGAAGTTGGTGGTGACTTCTACGACTTCTTTTTTGTAGACAACAATACGATTGTGATCGTTATTGCCGATGTTTCCGGCAAGGGCATACCGGCAGCTCTTTTCATGATGAGGAGCAAGACTGCCATAAGAAGCCTTGCAGAGTCCGGAGGGACACCGTCTGAGATAATTTTCAAGGCCAACAACACTCTGTGTGAGGGCAATGACGCAGAGATGTTTGTCACCGTGTGGATAGGAATAATTGATCTTAGGACAGGTGTTGTGAAATGCGCAAATGCAGGGCATGAATATCCTGCGATAATGAGAGCCGGGGGCAGCTATGAGCTTCTTAAGGACAAACACTCACTGGCTCTGGCGGCAATGGAGAATCTAAAGGCAAGAGAGTATGAGCTGAAGCTTGAGCCCGGAGACAGGCTGTTTGTATACACTGATGGTGTTCCTGAAGCTATAAACGAGGAGATTGAGCAGTATGGCACCGACAGGATGATTGCGGTACTGAATTCCTGCAGGGAAAAATCCATAACTGAAACGCTTCCTGTAGTTTTTGACGATGTCAGAGAGTTTAAGGGGAAGGCGGAGCAGTTTGATGACATAACAATGGTTGGTTTTGAGTTTAGGAAATACAGAGCAGACACATGAGCTTTATTTGATTATTTTGTGCAACCGAAAGGAGGAAGAAAATGGAAGGAGCATATCAGGCTGCTGAAAACATGCTTCGATATGTAGTCGAGTTTTCGACGCTGCTTTTGGAGCTCTTTGGAATCATAATCCTTGTTTTTACGGCTGTGAAGAGTTTCATATTCTGGATAAAAAAGGACGACTCCATAAGGCTGCAGCTGGCCCAGGGCATTGCTCTTGCTCTGGAATTCAAGCTTGGAGGCGAGGTGCTTAGAACGGTTGTGGTGAGGGAATGGGCCGAGCTGGGAATCCTCGGCGCCATAATAGCGCTAAGGGCTGCGCTCACATTCCTTATACACTGGGAAATCAAGAATGAAAAACAGGCACTAGAGCCGAAAAAAGAGTGATCTGGAAGGTGTATATATAACATATATTAAACATGTATCGCATGTGTTTTATATGTGATACATATACCTGTTCTATTGACCATTTTGTCAGAAAGGGGGCAAAATGCCTGTATTTCTGAGAGCGCTGTACTACAATGGATACTCACCTGTTGGCGACGTTATTGTAATTTCAATTGTCGTTATATTTTTTGTGCTTATCAAAACGGTTTATATTACCCCCACAAAAGAGTTCAGGATTTTCAAAACCATTCTGGCGCTTATTGTACTTGCCGCCCTGAGTAATCTTGTTTTCCACATGATACTGCCCAAGACAGCGGTAGTACCAACTGTGGTCATTTATGCGGTTAGGATAATTTATCATCTGGCGCTGTTTGGAAGCCTGTCTCTATACATCAGATACATGGAGACGCCTCTTCAGCTGGAGATGAAACAGGAGAGGGTATACTATAACATTTCTCTGTTGTTTCTGATAGTGTTTGCTCTGGTGGAGATTATTGGGACTATAAGGAAAACCGGTTTTTATATTGACGGACGAGGAGTAGTTCACTCTGAGCATGGATTTATTTTTGCCTTATCATATACCGCCATGATAGGTCTGCTGCTATATATGATGATAAAGTATTCGGATCGTATTTACAGACCGCTCATTGTTGCATTTCTGGCTACAACTATCGTATCAGTGCTGATCATGTTTCTTCAGGGCATATTCGGACAGAATTCATTTACCACGGCGACCTTTGTGTTTCCGGCATTTTCAGTTCTCTATCTACTGCATGGACACCCCTATGACCCTGAGATGGGAACCCTTCATATGGAGGCCTTCGAGGAGAGGATCCTTCATGCAAAAGCATCCAATACCAGGCTCATTATCATGGGGCTTTTGATGCGTGAATTCGAACAGCCCGGTAAAAAGTATCCCAAAGAAATCCGCGTTGTGATACGGGAATATGTGACCAATTTTTTAAAAGGGGCCACAGTTTTTCAGATCTCCGGCGGAAGGATGGTCATGATCGCCCCGGTTGCCCAAAACCCGGATTATGAGAATATCATAAAGAGGATGCTGGATGTCTTTTACGAGAAGTATGAAGTGTACAGGCTGGATTTTAAGCTTGTAATAACGGAATCTTTGGACAGGATCGAGAAGCCGCATGATTATCTCAGGTTCATTGAATATATCGAAAACAGAATGCCTGAAAACGAGGTGAGAAGGGTTGGGGAAGAGGAACTCACAAAGTTTGAGGAGCACAGATATATTGTGGACCAGCTGGCTGATATAAATGAGAAGAAAGATATGCTGGATCCCAGGGTTACGGTGTTCTGCCAGCCTGTCTTCAATGTCAGGACCGGCAAATATGACACCGCTGAATCGCTGATGAGACTGACCCTTGAAAAGACAGGAATGGTATTTCCTGACAGGTTCATCCCAATCGCAGAGAAACACAACTACATTCATACCCTGAGCATGATAATCCTGGCCAAGACCTGTCAACAGGTAAAAAAGCTGATGGATGGAGGGTATCTTGTAAAGAGGATATCTGTCAATTTTTCAATACTTGATGTCAGGGAAAAGAGCTTTAGCAGCGATGTAAAACGGATAATAGAAAACAGCGGAATACCCTACGAAAAGATTGCGATAGAGATCACTGAGAGTCAGAATGAGAGTGATTTCATCACAATAAAGGAAAAGATAACAGAACTTAAGGACAGTGGAATAACCTTTTATCTGGATGATTTTGGCACGGGTTATTCGAGCTTTGAGAGGATAATGGAACTGCCCTTTGACATTATCAAATTTGACAGATCCCTTGTACAGGCCAGTGTGCAGAATCCAAAAGCCGAGACAATGGTGTCTTATCTTGCCCATATGTTTACTGATATGAATTACTCGGTTCTGTATGAAGGTATCGAGGATGAAAAAGACGAGAAGCTCTGCATAAGCATGTATGCAAGATATCTGCAGGGATACAAGTATTCAAGGCCTATACCTATTGAGAAACTGGAAGAATTTTTTGAAAAGAAATAACAGATAAGCGGAGGTTGACAGATGGAATTTATTGAGAACGAGTACCTGAGAATAGGTGTGGAGAGCCACGGGGCTGAGTTGAGCAGCATTTATGACAAGAAGCGGGGCAAGGAGCTGCTCTGGCAGGCAGACCCTGCATTCTGGAAAAGACATGCTCCAATCCTTTTTCCCTTTGTGGGAAACGTAAATAAGGGAGTTTATAAGTACAGGGGCAGGGAATATCCCATGACAGCCCACGGGTTTGCCAGGGACATGGACTTTGAATTTCTTGAAAAGACAGAGGACAGTATCAGCTATATCCTCAAAGCTGACCGGAATACCCTGCAAAAATACCCATTTGAGTTCGAGCTGACAGTGACTCATGTGCTTGATAAAAACAGGATTCGCATAGAGTGGCAGGTAAAGAATCCGTCAGCTTCAGAGGAGCTCTTCTATTCCATTGGAGGACACCCGGCCTTCAGATGTCCTATTAATGACGGAGAGAAGCGGACTGACTACAAAGTCAGATTTGGAAAAGACAGCCTCTCCTATGTGCTTATCCTTCAGGAAACCAGGGAAGTGGATTTTGAGAATCCTGTAAGGCTGGAGCTTAAGGACGGCTGCCTTGATATAACTGAGCACCTTTTTGATGATGATGCGCTTATTTTTGATGACGGGCAGATTGAAGAGGCAAGCCTGTGCACTCCTGATGGAAAGCCTTATATCACACTCCGCTGCAGCGGATTCCCCAGCTTTGGTCTGTGGTCACATCCGTCCTGCGACGCCGAATATGTGTGTCTTGAACCCTGGATAGGGCGCTGCGACAACAAGGGCTTTGACGGAGAACTTCCCGACAAGTACGGAGAGCAGAGGCTTGAACCTCATGGTGTGCAAAACTATCAATATGATATCATTGTTGAGGAATCATAAGGAAGTTCTTTAGCATTTCTTTTCCCTGGGGCGTCATAATGGATTCGGGATGGAACTGCAGGCCGTGGACCTGATATTCGCTGTGGCTTACAGCCATGATCTCGCCATCCTCTGTTTTTGCGGTGACCTTAAGGCACGTGGGAAGAGTTGAGGGGTCAAGGGCAAGAGAGTGATACCTTGCCACCGGACCGTATTCATCACAGCCTTTGAACAAGGGAGATGAGAGGTCAAACTGAACCCTGGACTGCTTGCCGTGCATGAGCTTTCTGGCATAGGTCACCACTCCGCCGTAGGCGGTGCAGATTGCCTGATGACCCAGGCAGACACCAAGAATGGGTATATCAGGACCCAGCTCTTTAACTACATCGATGATTATACCGGCATCCTCAGGTCTTCCGGGACCTGGGGATATTATTATCCTATCCGGAGACAGGGAACGGATTTCCGCTGTCGTGAGCTCATTGTTTCGGATCACTTTTATGTCAGGGTCAAGCTCTCCCACCAGCTGGTACAGGTTGTAGGAAAAGCTGTCATAGTTGTCGATAAGCAGTATCATTCCATGTCCTCCGCGGCATCTTTTAGTGCATTTAGGGATGCCTTTGCCTTGTTTATGCATTCCTCATATTCTTTTGCGGGGTCAGAGTCAGCTACGATTCCGGCTCCGCTTCTGACAAAGACCTTGCCGTTTTTCTTATAAAGTATCCTTATGGCGATACAGGCATCCATATTGCCGGAGAAGTCGATATATCCTATCGCTCCTCCATATACACCCCTCTTGTTGTTCTCCAGTTCTCCTATAAGCTGGCAGGCCCGTATTTTAGGCGCTCCCGACAGAGTTCCGGCGGGGAGTACAGCTTCTATGGCATCCAGAGCATCCCGGTCCTTCCTTATAAGGCCCCGAACAGTAGAGCCTATGTGCATTACATGGGAATATCTTTCTATGGAGTGGAGCTTCTCGACCTGAACAGAGCCAAATTCGCTTATTTTCCCCAGGTCGTTGCGGCCCAGATCCACAAGCATGTTGTGCTCTGCAAGTTCTTTTTCATCAGCCAGCAGCTCTTTTTCCAGAGCATCGTCCTCCTCCGTAGTGGCGCCTCTTTTCCTGGTGCCTGCAAGTGGGAAGGTATGAAGTACGCCGTCCTCAAGTTTGACAAGGGTCTCAGGGGATGCTCCCGCAATCTCGACGTCGGTTCCTGAGAAATAGAACATATATGGAGAAGGGTTGATGGTCCGAAGTCGCCTGTAAGTGTCAAACAGGCTCCCTTCAAATTCTGCAGTCAGATAATTGGACAGAACAATCTGGAAGATATCACCCTCATAGATGTGCTTTTTGGCCCGGACAACCATGTCGGAATAGGCCTCTTTACCAAACAGAGGCTTGATCTCGCTAAGGAGTCTTCCGGCGGGCTCGGGATTGATGTTTCCATTGTGCAGAAGGTCCTTTATTCTGGAGAGCTCCTCGGTGGCCTTTTTGTACCCTTCAGTGGGATCCTTCAGATCCATGTTTGCGATAAGGATTATCTTCTGTCGCACATTGTCGAAGGCAATTACCTTGTCAAACAGCATCAGATCAACATCCTTGAACTGTTCGGTGTCGTTCACACGGACCTTCGCGGTTGGCTCGCTGTATCCAAGATAGTCGTAAGCAAAATAGCCCACAAGTCCACCTGTAAACGATGGAAGTTCGGGAATCTTGGGGCTTCTGTGGGATAGGAGAACTTTCCTGATGTCGGAAGAGGGGTCGGATGTCTCAAAAGAATCGTCACCAATCTTCAGGTGTCCGTCAATACATGTGATCTCCAGCTTGGGATCATAGCCGAGAAACGTGTAGCGGCCCCAGTTTTCATTGGCCTGGGCGGACTCAAGCATATAGCAGTGGGATGAAACGCTTTTGAGTTTCCGCATGACTTCAATGGGGGTTGTAAAATCGGACAGAATCTCACAGCTAACAGGCGCAATGTCGTATTCGCCGCTGTCGGATAGGGCTTTGATTGTATCTGGATCCGGGTAAAAATGCATGGAGGCCTCCTTTGTCTGCATAAAAATTCATATGAATATAATACCTATGAGTTTTACACATGTCTACAGATTTTTGGAAGCCACAGAATACTATTTTCAGATGGACCTGTCCAGCCTGATGGCCCATAGGGCTGATGCCAGAGAAGGACAGGAGCAGCGCGATGGTCGGTATGGCGATTAGGGCTGTTACGAGTATGACGCGTGCCTTTTTGGCAAAATAGCCAACAAAGATCCTTGAGGGTATCATTACTGCCCAGAAGAGGGAGAGGTCATAAAGCCGATCTTACGGCTGCCGCTCTCAGGGTAGGCGTCAGCCAGGGCGGCGATGGATATAAACTGAAGTGCGCTTGTGGTAAGGCCGAGAAAGAATACCCCGAAGATGAAAAAGCTCTGGGAGCCTGTAAACAGGATTAGGGTTGCGGCCACCAGCTGTATTCCAAGCAATATGAGGATACACTTTGACTTTTTATTTCTGTCAGCCCACCTGCCCAGAATAAGCGTACCCAGAGGAGGAAATATAACAATATTATAGATAAATTATTTATCAAAATTCGTGTTATAATTGTAATAAGGCCATAAAACAATCGTTTTTCAGAGGGGGTCGCATATGATTCTGTATCTGACCAGCAGCTTCATATCGTATCAGGAGATGGGGGCTTATGAAAAGTCTGAGCCCGGAGAATGCTATGGCTTTTTTGAGGATCTCAAGAAAGAGTGGCCGCAAAAAGCCAATATTCTCTATGTGCCCTGTGATCCTGATGCCAGAGAAGAGAATGAACATCAGTTGAAAACTGTGCTGGATACCTTTGAGTATGCCGGGCTTAACATAGGTGAAGTGCGGATACTGGATGGGAAAACGAAGGAAGCGGCAAAGAAAGCCGTGGCATTGTCAAATGTCATTTACCTTGCGGGAGGCCATGCACCGACCCAGCTGGCGTTTATGAAGCGGATTGGTCTCAAGGACATCCTTATAGATTATGAGGGGATTGTCATAGGCCTTAGTGCAGGTTCTGTCAATTCTGCGTTCTATGTTTACCTGATGCCTGAGCTTGAAGGCGAGGCAACAGATCCAAATTATATAAGATTTTCCGATGGCCTGGACCTTACCAATATCCAGATGATTCCCCACAGGGAGAGTATGAAGGAGAAGGTTGTTGACGGCCTGAACTTCATAGAGGATATAGTGATCCCTGACAGCTTTGGCTGCAGATTTTATATTGTGTCGGACGGGAGCTATTTCAAGGTAAAGAATGGAAAGACTACCTTCAGGGGAAAGGGAGAGATAATTGAGGATGGGATGATCCATCCACTCAAACAGGGAACAATAGTTCCTTATATGAGTTATGTGGAGCAGCCCGTAATAAGGACAGTTCTTTCTGAGGGTTACGACATGGTTGTGACCGTGCACAAGCAGGATGAACATTGCGAAGTTTACTATCTGTACGACCGTTTGGGAGAGGTCTTTGAGAGCAGCAAGCTCAGATACAGGGACATCTGCTTTAAGCTGTCACAGAAAGTGGTAGAAGAGGAGAGGGAGTGCTTCCTTGATCAGCTGCGGCTCTCGGTGATCCTTGAGGAGCTTGCTGACAGGGGCAGTTATGTAAAGACCATACATATTGATACAGAGAATGGCAGACGTGCCAAGAATATCCGCGCAAGGGATATTCCGGGATATCCTGACTGGATAATGATCATATTCCTTGACATAACGACATTCCTTGACCACGACTGGATGACAGATGAATATGCAAGAACTGGCTTTATGGAGAGAGCTTCGCTCTTTATTTCTGAGTACGGAGACAGGAATCAGTTTTCTCTTGTGTACACAAATGTCAAGGGATTCAAGGCTGTTAATGAGCTGTTTGGCGACAAGAATGGGGACCTGGTTATTTTCCAGACAAGGGATGCCCTAAGGAAATACTTAAAGCCCGTTATCCTGGGAAGGCTGGAGAGCGATCACTTCGTCCTCATAACGCAAAATGAGAATCTGACGGAGAAGAATCTGAGAGCCATGTGCAGTCAGATTTTCAATATTGAATCCAAGGAATACAGCTATGAAATAAGATGCGGAATATATGCCATCACCAATTCACAGGTGGAGATAACGCAGCTGTTGGCAGGAGCCAAGCTTGCGGAGAAGAGCATTGTGACGGGCAAAAGAAATCTCCTCTATGCGTACTATGATGATGCAATGAAGGAAAACTATGTAAAACAGAGGTTCCTTTTGTCAGATTTTGAGCGCGGCATTATCTATAATGAGTTTGAACCCTTCTATCAGCCGATTGTCGATGCAAAGACCGGAGAGATCGTCAGTGCGGAGATGCTGATAAGGTGGCGCCACAGGGATCTGGGAATGGTGTCACCGGGCGATTTTGTGCCTGTTATTGAGTCTGAAGGCAAGATCTCTGCCCTTGATAATTTCATGGTCGAAAGAGGGATGAAATTTATTCAGAGCCGCGTCAGCCAGGGCAAAAGAGCTGTTCCCTGCGCCATGAATTTCTCCAGAGTGGATTTTTATGACTCCCCATTTATAGAGAGTATTTTTGAGAGAATAACAGCCCTGGGAATCGATCCGTCTATGGTCAGGTTTGAGGTTACAGAGTCTGCGTATGCAGATCTGGAATCCAGGGCACTGGAATATCTTGACAGGATGAAAGAGAGAGGAATAAAGATACTGCTTGACGATTACGGCAGCGGTATGAGCTCGCTGTCAATGCTGGAGACCTTCGACTTTGACATCATAAAGCTGGATATTGGCTTTGTCAGGAAAATTGGGATTAACGATAAGGTCGAATCCATCATCATGTCTACTATCAATCTTGCCCACTCAATCGGAGCAGAGGTTACTGCAGAGGGAGTGGAGACAGACAATCAGCTAACATTTCTTCAGAATGCGGGCTGTGATTACATACAGGGGTATTATTTCTATAAACCATTACCTGAGAAAGACTTTGCGAAGCTTCTGTAAGGGTACGGGGGTCTGATCAGATTATGCGGGAGAAGAGGAATTACGAGAGAATGAAGATGGATGTCAGGGTACTGATATTCATGGGGAATTGCGAGGAGGAGACTGTCGGAGAGGTAACTGACATCAGTGAAGACAGTATTGGCCTTAGTTTTGACGTTACGAATGAGCAGATATCTGTCCTGGAAAAAACTGGCATGCTTAAATTCCAGTTCATCGATACATATCAGGACGGAAGAAAGAAAAAGACAGATATTGTCCAGGCCCTGGGTCTGATAAAGAGGATGTATGTGAGAGAGGGCAGCTGTTTTGCCGGCTGCCTGGTGAGGGATCAGAGGTTTGCGAAGTATGTGCTTCGCAAAATGCTTTCGGGGTACTTCAGATAAATTATTTGTGAAAAGAGGATGCTTATGAATATCAGCAAAGACCTTATTTATGATCTTAATGCGCTGTTCCACTCTGCTGCTCTGGAGAGTATAGATGAGCGACAATATAAGGAACTTTGTCAGAAAATGAACGTAACGAAGATGTATTACGACATGGACCTTGGCGGAGAGGACCGCTACAGGAACCACAGGACAGGGGAACTTGTCATTGATGTTAAAGAGAAGGATAAGAAGCTGATACTTTACGATTCAGGTGAAAGCGGCGGAATGGTAAAGGAATACAAGTATTATTACGACAGCTTCGAATATGTCCATGCTTATATTGAGCTCAGGAAGGGAATAGAGGAAAAGGATATCGACGAAGAGCTCTACAGCTTTTTTGCCGATGTCATCTACATACTTGTCAGCCGGATCAATATGCGCAGGATGCTGGATCACGCGGAGGCCTCCGATGTCCTCACCGGGATTCCCAATATATCTTTTGTTCAGAAGAAATACTACAAGAGGCTTCAGGATACACGGCCGCAGGAGCTGCTTGTCCTCAGGATGAACCTCAGAAACTTCAAGTATATCAATGAGGTTGCAGGAGCAAGTGCAGGCGATGAGGCTGTCATTCAGTATGCCCGAAAGCTCATCAATTTTGTTGAGGAGGATGAGGGGATAGGACGCCTTGGCGGGGACAATTTTATCGTATTTTTGAACAAGGAGAATTTAAAGCGCTTTCTCAAGAAGGTCAGCTCCGTGACGATATCCAAGCTCAAGTCAGCACCCAAAAACAAGTTTGAAGTGAGCGCGTGGGTCGGCGTGTCAAGCCTTGCTGATAATGAGAACAAGACCTTCCTTGAGCGTTTAAATGACGCAAATGTGGCCTGCGGAATTGGAAAGAGCAGGCTCAAGCAGGACGTGGTCTTTTACGGGGACGACCTAAAAAAGATGATAATGCAGGGAAGGGACATTATCGGTGCCTTTCCTATGGCGGTCAAGGAGCATGAATTTATGCCTTTCTTCCAGCCCAAGGTCGACATGAGAACCGGGGAGCTGGTGGGATTTGAAGCTCTGTGCAGATGGTTTCATGGCGGCCATTACATCTTCCCTGACCAGTTTATTCCTATTCTGGACAGAGAGGGGCTGATACCTGAGCTTGACATGGCCATATTCGATGAGACCTGCAGGGCCATAAAGAGATGGAAAGAAATGGGACTTAATCCTCCCCGAATCTCCAGTAATTTCTCCAAAAAGAATCTCTTTATTCCCAAGATAGAGGATCGCATTCTCCAGGTTATAGAGGACAACGGCCTTGGTCCAGAGGATGTTGAGATTGAGATAACAGAGAGCATGAAGGATATCGAGTACGACAGGCTCATCAGATTTGTAAGTAACCTCAAAGAGCACGGACTTCACATAGCTATAGATGATTTTGGAACGGGATACTCATCCCTGTCCCTTCTTCACAACATTGAGGCAGATGTGATAAAGATAGACAAATCCTTTACTGATGTTATAACTACTGATAATAAGTCGGCCATCCTCATTGAAAGCATTATCACGATAGCTCAGAAGCTTGATATGGAGATAATTGCAGAGGGGGTTGAGACAGCTGATCAGGGGAAAATGCTGATGGACAGGGGATGCTTCTACGCCCAGGGCTTTTATTACAGCAGGCCGGTTGATTACCTGAGTGCTACAGAGATTATCCGGAAAAAGCCCTTTAGTCCGGTTGACAAATAATACGATGCGAAAGGAGCGTTGAAATTATGAAGTCATTGTTGTTGTCATTTTGTGTTCTTGTTGTGGGATATTTTACTTATGGAAAACTGGTAGAAAAGACATTTGGTCCGGATGACAGGGAAACTCCCGCATACAAGATGGAAGATGGCGTCGATTTTGTCCCATTAAAGACCTGGAAGGCTTTTCTTGTTCAGCTGCTTAATATAGCGGGAACAGGTCCTATCTTTGGGGCACTTATGGGAGCCTGCTTCGGCCCGATTGTATTTTTGTGGATCATATTCGGATCGGTTCTTGGCGGAGCTGTTCATGACTATATGGTGGGGATGATCTCAGAGAGAAATGAGGGAAAATCCATTGCTGAGCTGTCAGGAATCTACCTTGGGAAGGGTGCAAAATGGGGAATGAGGATATTCTCGGTGGTGCTTCTTTTGCTTACCGGAACGGTTTTTGTTACCAGTCCGGCGGCTCTTATAGCAAGACTTACACCGGAACGCTTCGGTGTATCCTTCTGGATTGTTGTGATACTCATTTATTACGTTCTGGCAACACTGCTTCCCATAGATAAAATAATAGGAAAACTATACCCCATATTCGGCATTGTACTTATAACAATGGCTGTGGGTATCTGCGGCGGGATAGTTGCAGGCGGCTACTATATACCCGAGATCTCTTTTGAAAACCTGCATCCCCAGAACCTGCCTGTGTGGCCTTACATGTTCATAACTGTTGCATGTGGAGCGATATCAGGTTTTCATGCAACCCAGTCGCCTATGATCTCAAAGTGCATCTCATCTGAGAGAGAGGGAAGGAAGATCTTTTACGGAGCCATGCTTGCAGAGTCTGTAATAGCGCTTACATGGGCCGCAGGAGGAGTGGCTTTCTATAGCACAACAAGTGCTCTTGGCGGTGCTCTTACTGATATGGGACAATCCGGAGTTGTATATGATATCTCCACAGGAATGCTGGGGGGTATAGGTGGCATACTGGCTATCATAGGAGTTGTAGCCTGCCCGATCACTTCGGGAGATACAGCCTTCAGGAGTGCAAGGCTCATACTCAGTGAGATAACAGGACTCAATCAGAAGCCGGTGAAAAACCGCCTGATAATAACACTGCCACTCCTGGCCATGGGTGCGTTGCTTACACAGCTTGACTTCAACGTATTGTGGAGGTATTTCTCCTGGAGTAACCAGACACTTGCGATGATAAGCCTGTGGGTTTCTACAGCCTATCTGCTAAGGACTTCGGAAAAGAGGACAAGCAGTCTTTTGACCGCGCTTCCAGCGACCTTCATGTCGGCTGTGAGCATGACCTATATTCTCATGGCAAAAGAGGGATTCTCAATCAGCAGCACTGTGGCATATCCGGTTGGCGCAGTATTTGCTGTATTATGCTTTGCTTTTTATCTGTCTGTATTCTTAAAAAAGAGCTAATCCCCATTATGTGCAGAAAGAAATGCGGATGTCCTTTTCTGTATGTTCTCCTGAAGGTTTACGAAGAACAGGAAATTGTCATACAGATGAAGTGAACCGGTGGGAAATATGGACAGTCCGGCCGGATACTGGTTAGTGTCAATATCCGTTACAATAACAGATCCTCTCTCGGGGTCTATGTAAGCTCCGTAGGCTCCGGGCGTGCAGGATGTTATGGCACCGGATGAATCCTGTGTCACGCTGCCTTTGTTGAGCTTTTTGTCGGCCACTTTGCTGTCTGTCCTCCAGTTCAGGGGGTTTATTGAGAGGGCTCTCGTCCCATTGGGAGTGATTATACTGTCTGTTACATTCCCGTCTTCACAGTCATAGCTTATTACTACACCTGTATCAAGTTCGCCCTGGGCAGGTTTAATCTGAGGGTACTTCTGTACCATTTCCTCCGTCATGCTCCAGCCAATCGCATATACTGCAACAAGGTTGTTCCTCAGGGCAACAGCTCTTTCGCCGTCGCCTCCATAGTACTCCTGAAGGAGCCTGTAGCAAATATCAGCTCCCTGTGAAAAACCAGCAAGTATTATTGGTCTGCCGTTATTTTTGTTCTCAAGGTAATATTTGAAGGCTTCCGATACATCTATATAAGCGTTTGAAATAATCTCATCTCTGAACGCGGGATCGTATTCATAGGCTTTCAGGGAAGCCTGTCTGTAATATGGTGCATACAGTTTTGCCGTATTTGCGTAAAGTGCCTGCTGTTGGTTCATGGCATTTCTGAAGCGCTGCTTATACTTCTCCGTAATCTCTGAGTTTGTCTCGCTTATTGTATCCACTGATGGGGCGACTATGAATACATCAACCGGCTTGTCGTCACCGATACCGTCATAGAGCCAGTTGCTGTCGCTGGCATAATCCAGCGGGCTGGTAAAGGGGATGAGTCTTATGCTGTCAGCTGCTGTGGCATTTACATCAGCGGCAATTACAAACGTAAGAATTAAAATGAATGATAAAAACGCGGAAAGAAGCCTCTTTGCTCTGATCATATTAACCTCCTGACACATCTTAGCTCTCAACATGGGATCCAATGAAACCCTCCTTTATTATGGGGCTTTTGAGATGGAAAATCTGCATTTTTATAAAATTTTAAGGAATCTTTCAAAAAAATGTGCTGTCTGATTTGGTTATATTGTGACTGAAAATGTATTATTATAGTATTATTCAGGAGGCCTGTTTTATTATTGATCAGGTCTTTGTTAAATAGGAGAATCAGGAAATTGTGCGAGTAATCAGTGAATCAAAGATAGACCAGAACAGAATGACATCGACCCAGATAATTGTGCTGGGTTTTTTATTGGCGATAGTGGTGGGAGCACTGTTGCTTATGCTTCCGGCAGCTACAGCCAATGGGCAGGAGACCACTTTTTTAACCGCGCTGTTTACTGCAACCACTTCTATATGTGTCACAGGACTTGTGGTAGTTGATACGTTTTCACACTGGAGTTTTTGGGGACAGCTGATCATACTTGTGCTTATTCAGATCGGAGGCTTTGGGGTCATTACGCTGTATTCTGCTTTTATGATGATCCTTAAAAAGCAGTTTACATTAAGAACAAGGATTCTGATCCAGGACTATTATAATCTTGATTCCATCCGGGGATTGATAAAGTTCCTTATCAGAGTGATCAAGGACACTTTTATTGTTGAAGGCATTGGGGCTATATTGTACTCCTTTGTTTTTGTACCGAGGTTTGGCTTGATAAAGGGGGTATGGGTGTCGGTTTTCAATTCCGTTTCAGCTTTCTGTAATGCGGGAATGGATGTGATGGGCCCCAATTCTCTCATTGATTATCAGGGAAACGTACCGGTCAATCTGATCACCATGGCACTGATAATTCTTGGTGGTATTGGATATGTCGTATGGTTTGATTTTATTGAGAACCTTGGAAATTCAATTAGGCACTGGCGCGGCATACGTGCTTTCTGGAAGAGGCTTGGAGAGCACTCCAAGCTGGTAATAAACCTGACAATTTTTCTGATAATTTCAGGTATGCTGCTGGTGCTTTTGTTTGAATGGGACAATCCAAGGACAATTGGAAATATGTCTCTTGGAAATAAGATACTGGCCAGCCTGTTCCAGTCAGTGACCTTCAGGACAGCGGGTTTTGCAACCGTACCCCAGGAAGGGCTTACACCCTCCACCTGCATCGCAGGATGCATGTACATGTTTATCGGAGGGTCGCCTGTCGGTACAGCAGGAGGTATCAAGACAGTTACCATATTTGTTGTGCTTCTGAATGTCTTTTCTTTTATCAGAAACAGAACTGAGCCGGTGGTGTTCAGCAGGGCGGTGTCAGATAAGCTGATCAATAAGGCCAGCGCCATTGTCATGTCCAATCTGCTTCTCACCATAATTCTTCTTATGGTTCTTATGCAGGTCTGCCATGTTCCGGCACTGTCTGCGGCATATGAAATCTTCAGTGCTACAGGAACGGTGGGGCTTTCCAGATCTTTGACGTCAAGTCTCAATGTGCCGGGGATGATAGTTGTGATGATAGGTATGTATGCGGGAAGGATAGGTCCCATTTCCATGGCTTTGTTCTTCAGCACAAAGCGTTCATCGAAGAACGACATTAGATTTTCAAATGGACATTTTATTGTGGGGTGAGGAGGAATTATATGAAATATAGATCGTTTGCAGTATTCGGACTTGGAAAATTCGGACAGGCAGTGGCTGATAAGCTTATAGAGAGTGGTGCAGATGTGATGGTCATAGATAATGATCCTGATGTCATTGAAGCATATTCTGCAAAGGCCACATCCGCAATTGAGGCTGATCTGACAGATCCTGCGGCAATAAAGGCCGTGGGCATATCCAATATAGACTGTGCAGTTGTGGCAATGGGGATGAGCCTGGAGTCAAGCATTATGTGCACAATGATCTCCAAAGAATGCGGAGTAAAGTGGGTTGTTGCAAAAGCAGGTAATGAGAGGATGGGATCTGTCCTGTCAAAGATCGGGGCAGATGAGGTGATATATCCCGAAGAGGAGAGTGGAATCAGAACTGCCAGAGGACTGATCTCCAGCAATTTCCTGGAATACTTTGAGGTCAGCGATGAGATATGCCTGATCGAGATGCTGCCAAAGGAAAAGTGGGTTGGTAAATCACTAAAGGACCTGAATCTCAGAAAGAAATATGGCATTAATGTTGTCGCCATCAAGGACGGAGTCGTGAACGAGTATGTGGACCCGGAGGTCCCTCTGAAGGCTGACGAGGCGCTGTTAATGCTGATCCATAAAAAGAATCTGAGCAAGCTGGACAGAAATATCGTATTGTAATGATCTGTACCGGAAAAGACAGCTGTCCACAACCATGGAGAAGATGCCTGTTCACGTCACTTTCTCTGACGCACGTCCGTATCTGAGCCTGTGGGCCTTGATTGCGTCGAAGGATTTATCGCTTATATAGTGCTCTAAGCGGCAGGCATCTTCAGAGGCGGTTTTTTCATCGACGCCAAGATCCATAAGAACCTCAGTGAGGACAGTATGGCGCTCGTAAATGCGTTTTGCAAGAACTTTCCCGGCTTCGGTAAGTTTTACAAAGCCGTATTCGTCATGCCTGATAAGCCCTTCATCCTTTAGAAGGTGCATTGCACGACTGACGGAGGGCCTTGAATATCCAAGCTCCTCACCTATATCTATGGCTCTGACATTGGTGTGCGTCTGTGAAAGAACATATATTGTCTCAAGATACATTTCTCCGGATTCCTGCAAAGTCATCTTCTCCACCGTCCTCTCTTATTAATGGATTTCCCATATCAATAATTATACACAATCCACTTGTTTTTTTACAATAAAAAGACTATTGACAATGATTCTTAATAAGAATATTATATGCTTGAAGTTAGCAGAGACTAATTAATATTACATAATGCTAACCAAGGCGATAGGAGGCTTTTTATGACGCTTAATGATGCTGTTATTGGCAAGGAATATACCATAGATGCTGTTGAAACCGGTGGAGATGAGGAGATGGAGAGCTTTTTGTTCTCACTGGGCTGTTACAGCGGAGAGAAGATCACTGTCGTAGACAGGAAGCGCAATCTGGTGGTCGCAATCAAGGATGCGAGATATAATATTGACCCGGAGTTAGCGGGAGCTATCAAAATCTGAAGTAACTGCTGATTATTCATATGCACATGTTGTGTTTTGAATGATATATGAAAAAGAGGAATGAAGGAGGAAATGTTATGAGAATCGCAATGGCAGGTAATCCCAACAGTGGAAAGACTACCATGTACAACGCCCTCACAGGCAGAAGTGAAAAAATAGGAAACTGGGCGGGTGTTACCGTCGACAAGAAAGAGAGTGTAATAAAAAAGAGTTATTATGACGGGAACAAGGAGCTGATCGCTGTAGATTTACCGGGAGCGTATTCAATGTCTCCATTTACATCTGAGGAGAGCATTACAAGCGGATATGTCAAAAATGAGCACCCTGACGCCATTATAAATATCGTTGATGCAACCAACCTTTCCAGGAGCCTTTTTTTTACCACACAGCTGCTTGAGCTCGGGGTACCTGTTGTGGTTGCTCTTAACAAGAATGATGCAAACGACAAAAAGGGAAATACAATCGACGAGAAGCTTTTGTCTGAGAAGCTTGGATGTCCTGTAATCAAGACAGTGGCCACATCTGAGGTGGGCCTTAAGGAAGTGGTCAGGGCGGCTGCAGAGCTTGAGGGAAAAGGACAGAAGGAGCCTTATGTTCAGGGAAACGTTGATCTTACTGACAAGGCTGCGGTTGAGGCTGCCGACAGAAAGCGCTTCGAATTTGTAAACAGGATTGTTTCAGAGGTCGAAAATCGTAAGGTTCTGACTAAGGACAAGAATTTCGGAGATACAATAGACAATATAGTAACGCACCCTGTCATTGGAATAGTTGTTTTTGCTGCTGTTATGTGGCTTGTATTCTATATTTCACAGACAACATTGGGAACATGGCTCTCAGAGCTTTTGGCAGGCTGGATAGAGTCCTTCCAGGGCTTTGTCGGAGATAAGATGGCCGATGCCAATCCTCTTCTCTATGCACTCCTGGTAGATGGAATTATCGGCGGCGTCGGTGCGGTTGTAGGATTCCTTCCTCTTGTTATGGTAATGTACTTCCTGATCGCGCTTTTGGAGGACTGCGGATATATGGCAAGGGCAACAGTGGTCCTTGATCCTATTTTCAAGAGAGTTGGTCTTTCCGGCAAGTCAGTTATTCCTATGATCATCGGAACCGGATGCGGTATTCCCGCCATCATGTCCTGCCGTACCATCAGGAACGAGAGGGAGAGACGATCAACGGCCATGCTTGCGACATTTATGCCATGTGGAGCAAAGCTTCCTGTCATTGCACTTTTTGCAGGCGCTTTCTTCCCGGAGTCAAGATGGGTTGGATTCGCAAGTTACTTTGTGGGCATTCTCCTTATCCTTCTGGGGGCGCTTCTTATTAAGGCCATCACAGGCATGAAGTACAGGAAGAGCTTCTTTATCATTGAGCTTCCTGAATACAAGGTGCCAAGTCTTATGTTTGCTTTCAAGTCAATGCTGGAGAGAGGTAAGGCATATATTGTAAAGGCAGGAACGGTAATCCTTGTGTGCAACACAGTGGTTCAGATCATGAGCACTTTCGACTTCAGCTTCCAGCCTGTAGAGGAGGGAATGGAGCACACATCAATCCTGGCTGGGATCGCAGGACCTTTTGCATATCTCCTGGTTCCTGTTGTGGGTATCGTCAGCTGGCAGCTTGCAGCAGCTGCAATCACAGGCTTTATTGCCAAGGAGAACGTTGTAGGAACAATTGCTACAGTATTTGCCATCTCAAACCTTATTGATACAGAGGAGCTGGAGCTCATCGGTGAAGGAAACGCAGTGGCAGCTGTTATGGGAATTACAAAGGTTGCAGCTCTTGCATATCTCATGTTTAACCTTTACACTCCGCCCTGCTTTGCTGCTCTCGGAGCCATGAACTCTGAGATGAAGTCAGCCAAGTGGCTCTGGGGCGCCATAGGACTTCAGCTTGCAACCGGATTTACAGTTGGGTTCCTTGTATATCAGATCGGTACACTTGTTACAACCGGCGCCTTTGGAACAGGATTTGTGTATGGTCTTGTTGCCATCGCCATATTTGCCGGAGTAATTGTATATCTTATCAAGAGAAATCAGAAAGCTATGGTACTTGAGTACAAGCTCGACTGATCGGGAAACTCCATATCATAAATGGGGGCTGTGAAATAATGGACAAGGGGGTCGTTAACCCCGTCCCCCGGGTCCGTTTTTTGCAGCCCCTGCTTTAATGATTGGGGTTAGCGCCAGCTAACGGTCGGCGATAGACTTTTATCCTGAAAATGGGGGATGATATGAGTGATAAACAGATAATCGAGGCCCTGAGAGAAAATGGCATGCGCATTACCAAACAGAGAAAACTGGTTGCCGGTATTATTGCGGATAATGATGGGGCATCCTGCAAGGATATATGCTGCCTTGTCCAGATGAAGGATAAGTCCATAGGCACAGCAACCGTTTATCGTATGATAAAGACTCTGGAAGATATAGGAGTTGTTGAAAGAATAGACATGATCAAGCTTAATTGATCAGTTTGTCATTCCGGGGGAGAAGAATATGCAGATGGAATTGCAGAACATTAAAAAATCCTTTGGGGATGGGGGGAGCCGCATAGAAGTCCTTAAGGGGATAAGCCTGGAGATAGAAAAGGGAGAATTTGTGGTCCTTCTTGGCCCGTCCGGCTCGGGAAAGTCCACACTTCTCAATATCATAGGGGGAATTGACACTGCTGACTCCGGGAAGATCATCATCAGGGACAGAAGTATGTCGGAGATGTCTGAAAAGGCGCTGACCACCTACAGGCGGGAGCATCTTGGATATATATTTCAGATGTATAACCTTATACCAAATCTGACGGTAAGGGAGAATATAGAGGTCGGGGCATATCTGTCCAAAAATCCACTAAACATAGATGAGATCATAGATGTTCTCGGGCTTACTGAGCATCAGAACAAGGTTCCCAACCAGCTTTCCGGGGGACAGCAGCAGAGATGCGCCATAGGCAGGGCAATTGTTAAGAATCCGGATATTCTTTTGTGCGATGAACCTACGGGTGCACTGGATTATAGCACGTCAAAAGAAATTCTGGCCCTGATAGAAAAAGTGAATCAGAAGTATGGAAATACAGTCATAATGGTTACTCATAACGATGCGATCAAGTATATGGCTGATTTTGTTGTGAAACTAAGAGATGGAGTTATCAGAAAGAGCTACAGGAATGAAGTAAAGCAGACGGCTGCAGAGCTTGACTGGTAAGTTAAGGAATATGAGAAATCCGTTAAATAAAAGGCTCCTTAGGGAGCTCATGGGAGATATCGGGAAATACATAGTCATATTTATACTTCTTGTGCTTTCCATAGGCTTTGTTTCCGGATTTTTGGTTGCCGGAGAGAGCATGATAAAAGCTTATGATGAGAGCTTTGAAAGATACAATATTGAGGATGGAAATTTCAGAACGGAAGAGCCCCTTTCTGATGCAAGAAAGGCTTGGATAGAGGAAAAGGGCGTAACCGTCTATGAGAATTTTTATGTGGAAAAAGAATTTGATAACGGCACCAGGCTCAGGATTTTTGCTGACAGAAAAGAGGTGGATAAAGTATGCGTCATGGAAGGCAGGCTTCCGGAAACGTATTTAGAGATAGCAATAGACAGGATGTATGCGGACAATAACGATCTGAGTGTGGGAAGTACAATGGTTTCCGGTGAGAACAGCTATACCGTTGTGGGACTTGTTGCGCTGTCCGACTACAGCGCACTCTTTTACAGCAACAATGATATGATGTTTGATTCATCGGCATTTGGAGTGGCGATAGTTTCAGAGAATCAGTTCAAGAAATATGATGATGCCAGGATTCATTATAACTACTCCTGGATATATGATGTGAGCCCAAAGAGCGAAGAGGAGGAAAAAGAGCTCTCGGATGACCTTATGGAGGCTATAGCGGGGAAGGTCACGCTGGAGAATTTTGTGCCGGAATATCTCAATCAGTCCATTACCTTTACCGGCGAAGACCTTGGAAGCGACAAGGCGATGATGGAAGTGCTTCTTTATATCATAATCATAATTGTTGCATTTGTATTTGGCGTGACAATAAACAACACTATCCACAAAGAGATGGCGGTAATAGGAACGCTCAGAGCTTCGGGGTATACCATTAACGAGCTGGTTCGGCACTATATGGCGATGCCGCTCATAGTTACTGTCATCGCGGCTGCCATAGGAAATATCCTTGGTTACACATGCTTCAAGGAGGCCTGCGTTGCCATGTACTACGGCAGTTATTCTTTGCCGACTTATGTAACGGTATGGAGTGCAGAGGCCTTTTTGAAGACGACGATAATCCCGATGATCATCATGCTGGTTATCACTTTCTTCATATTAAGAAGTAAGCTGGCCCTCAGTCCACTGAAGCTGATAAGGCGGGATCTGACCGGGAAAAAGCAGAAGCCGGCGATCCCGTTGAATAAAAGAATCGGTTTTTTCGAGCGGTTTCGCATACGCATACTGATACAGAATAAGAGCAGCTATCTTATCCTCTTTGCCGGTCTTCTTTTTTCAAATATGCTTCTTTTCTTTGGCATGATGCTGCCGCCGCTTCTTGTTCACTATCAGGAAATTGTAACTGATACTATGCTGGCAAAACATACATATCTTTTGCAGATTCCTGCGGGCACCATAGATACTGAGGATGAGCTGTCTGCGGCATTTTCCTATGTCTTTTTGCAAAATAAGATATCTACAAACAATGCTTCAGCAGAGAAGTTCTCGGCCTTTAATCTCAAGACCACGGGAGAGGGCGGAACAAGAGTGGAGGAAGTGACTCTTTACGGAATTGCAGAAAACAGCAGGTACATCAATGCGCATTTTGATGATAAAACTGTCCTGGTCTCCTCTGCGTATGCGGACAAATATGACCTTAAGGCAGGTAATGTAATAACGCTGAAGGAGCCTTACGAAGACAAATACTATGGCTTTAAGGTGTCTGGGACATATGATTACGATGGCGGGATTGCTGTATTCATGAGCAAGAAGCATCTCAATGAGATCATGGCCCTTGATGAGGAGTTCTTTTCCGGTTATTTTTCTGACACGGAGATCACTGATATAGAAGAAAAATATATTGGTACCACGGTGGACGAGGAGTCCCTTACCAGAGTGTCCAGGCAGCTGATGATCTCCATGGGAAACCTTATGTATATGGTGGACGGGTTTTCCGTGATAATGTTTATCGTGCTGATCTATCTGCTGTCGAAGCTTATAATTGAGAGAAATGTCCAGTCAATTTCAATGGCGAAGATTCTGGGATACTCAAGAAAAGAGATCTCAAGGCTCTATATAGTACCCACAGCACTTGTGGTGGTCATTTCCCTCCTGGTGTCCTACCCGATCCTGTCCTACGTAATGGTGGGGATATTCAGGGTAATGCTAAAGCAGATGATGAGCGGCTGGATGGTCATCTGGCTGGACCCTAAAGTATATGTGAAGATGTTTCTGATGGGCATAATAACCTATGCAGCTGTTGCGGTCATGGAATATCAGAAAATAGGGCATATCCCTATGAGTGAAGCCCTTAAAAATGTTGAATAAATATATATTAGGAGTCTATAAAAGTTTAATTAATTTCTGTTAAATAGATACATTATTTCCTGAATTGAGTGTACAATCTATATGAATATTGTTGCGTTTATCGTCTTTCAGGAGGAATTGCGATGTTTGCTCAGTTGTTTGGAAAGTATTTGACAGAAAAATCTATCATCAAAGAGGACATTTACAGGGAAATTATTGATAAACAGAAATCTGTACGTGTAAAACTAGGTACTATCGCTGTGGCAGAGGGGCTGCTTACTTTGGAGCAGACGGAGGAAATAAACCGGTTACAGAGACAGCTGGACAAGCGGTTTGGAGATATTGCCATAGATAAGGGATGGCTGACATCTGAGCAGATGGAATCTCTTCTTGCCAAGCAGGGGAATGCATATCTCCAGTTTGTGGAGCTTATGACAGAGCTGACGGGACTGACTGCGTCAGATGCAGATCAGCTTATAAAAGCCTTTCAGAAGGATTCCGGATATACAGATTCGGAGATGGAAGCATTAAAAGCAGATGATATCGATAAGCTCATTCCGCTCTTTATCATTTCTACAAAGCCTCACGTAAGAGAGATTGCAGCGCTTCTTTCAAGGAATCTGACCCGCTTTATTTCTTCTGATTACTATATTGATAAGGCGCAGCATGTAAAAGAGTTTTCCTACAAACATCTGACCTGTCAGGAACTATCGGGAGATGATTCTGTATTCCTGGGAATTGCAACTTCTGATGAAGAACAGGGATTTCTTAAGGTTGCATCTGCCTTTTCGAAACAGGATATTCCGTCGGTGGGAGCGGCTGCTTATGATGCAGTTGGCGAATTTATCAATGTGACAAGCGGACTTTTTGCGACGGAGCTGAGCAAGAACAAGGTTGACCTGGATATGGAACCGCCGGTGAGCTTCAAAGATCAGGCTGCCCGTGGCGATTTTTACGCACTGCCCATATTCCTTGAGGGACATAGGATGGAAGTCATCATATCCGTCAACGAGGAATTTATACCCGGAGAGAATCCGGAGCAGAACGGCGTGGCGCTTAATACCGCATCTTCGTCGGTTGACGAGAAAGACAGTCTTGGGAGAATTCTGGTGGTGGATGATTCCCGTATGTCACGCAGCATCCTTCGCGCCATCCTTGAAAAAGCCGGATATTCGATTGTTCGGGAGGCGGCGAACGGTGAGGACGCAGTTGAAGCTTTCAAGGAGTGCAAGCCCGACCTTGTAACTCTTGACATAACCATGCCCAAGATGGACGGTCTGGAGGCGCTCAAGCAGATCATAGCCTTCGATGAGAATGCCAAGGCTATCATGATAACAGCTGCAGGCCAGCAGGATAAGCTGATAAGCGCACTGAAAGTAGGAGCCAAGCGCTTTATCAGCAAACCCTTTAATGAGGATGAGATTCTGAAAAACATACAGGATGTACTCTCTGCCAGCGAATAAATGCCTGGCTGAACCTGAGAATTTTTAAATGGACTTTGGGACGAGCAAACTCGGCCCAAGTCCATTTTTTTTACATTAAATACAAAAGACAAGGATTTCCATTAAATTTTTGCCATATATGTCCTTAAAATACGTTAATGTTGGGGCACTTCGTGATATAATTGTTCTGCATGATACGGGAGGAGGCTGAAGTGTATGAAAAAATGGAAGACCTTTAAAATCATTCTGTTTATTGCAATATGCGTGTGTGTAAATGTATGTGGCAAGCTCTTTTCCACATGGCTGGAGCTGCCTCTGTGGGGGGACTCACTGGGCACCGCACTCTGTGCATATATAGCAGGACCGTTCTGCGGCGCAGTGGTGGGAGTGACGGGGAATCTTGCATATTGTATGATCGATCGCCTGTCGGCGGCTTATTCCATAACAAGTATTGCACTGAGTATAATAATAGGCTATGCGGCTCGCAAGAACTGGTTCGAGAGATTTTACGGCTTTATGAAGGCCGCTTCACTTGCGATGCTCACGGCACTTATTGTGTCTGTGCCGGTCAACATGGTATTTGGTGGCGGTTATACCGGCAACAAATGGGGAGATGGTGTGATCGAATACCTTATGAACAGGGAGTGGCCACCATTTGTCTGCAATGTCATGGGACAGCTTGCTATTGAGTTTGCAGATAAGGTGCTGACAGTTTTTGCCGTTTATCTGGTGATCCTGCTGCGCAGCTGGAGTAAGAACGAAAACAGGGAAAAGAAAAAGCTGCAGGGAACTGCCGCTAAGACAGTAGTTATTCTATGCCTGTCCCTGGGGCTTGGCATGGCTGTGCCTTCGACTTCCAGTGCGGAAGTGGGCTTTGACAATGTGGCTCCGGATTTTAACGACTACGTACAGAGTGTATACAGCAGCAACAACGGCCTGCCCTGTGGTGAGGCCAACGACATAGTCCAGACCAACGACGGTGTTCTCTGGATCGGAACATATGCAGGACTTTACCGCTATAACGGCAAGGAATTTCGCTGGGTGGACAACTATGAATCTGTCAAAAACGTCAACTGCCTCTATGTGGATGAGGAGGGGCGTCTCTGGATAGGCACCAATGACAACGGTCTGTCCATTGTGATCCGCGAGAAGCTGGTAAATGTACTGGATGAGGCAACAGGGCTTCCGTCCAATTCCGTCCGCTCCATAGTCCGGGCCACCGACGGCTACTACTATGTGGGCACCAGCAGCAGTATGCAGATCCTGATGATGAATAATGGCCTGAAGGCAGCCAACACGTTGGATGAGGTCTACTATGCGGACTCTCTCAGTGCCGATGAAGATGGCCGCGTCGCAGCGATTGCTTCCGACGGGCATCTGTTTCTTATGAGAGGTGGAGAGATCCTGTCTACAATGGCGCTTCCGGAGGGGGAAGAGCTGTTCAACTGCTGTATCTTTTCTTCCGACGGGACACTTATGGTGGGCACTTCGACCAACCATATATATTGTTACGACGTTTCCGATGACAACTTCAAACAGGTCAGGATGATCACCTGTAAGGATGTAAACTGTATCAACAACCTGAATTATTCAAGTGACGGGACGATGTTTATATCCACTGACAGCGGTGTGGCCTATATAGATGTAAATGGATATCACCTTCTCAATACCAATGAATTTAACAATTCAATAGATAATATGCTCTACGACTATCAGGGCAACCTGTGGTTCACATCTTCAAGACTTGGACTTCTTCGCCTGGCAAAATCCCCTTTCAAGGACATTTATGGAGCCATCGGAATGGAGCGCAAGGTTGTCAATGCCATAGTATTCTGGCATGGCTGCTATTACATAGGTACAGATAAGGGGCTGGATGTTGTTGACAAAACCTGCCACAGACAGATAAAGAACAACCTGACCGATGAACTTGACGGGATACGTATCCGCTGCATGTATGTTGATGGTGATAACCATCTTTGGGTATGCACCTACGGCAATGGCCTTATGGAATACTCGCCGGAGGGTGATTCCTGGGCATACAATTTAGAGAGCGGAAGCTTCGGAAACCGCGCCCGTATAGTGACGGGGCTTTCAGACGGCACCATCATGGCAGCCGGTGACAGCGGTATAAGCTATATCCGTAACCACAAGGTGGAGAGGACCATCAAAAATGAGACCGGTCTTATAAACTCAATGATACTTACCCTTACCGAGATGAGCGATGGCACTATACTGGCAGGAACAGACGGCGACGGCATCGCAGTTCTTAAGGACGGAGAAGTGGCTGATATGCTCACAAGGGAGGATGGTCTTAGCAGCGAAGTTATTCTGCGAACTGTAAAAGATCCCAAAACAGAGGGCGTCTTTATTGTTACCAGCAACAGCCTCTGCTATCTGGAACCCGAGGGGACCATCCGCGTTCTTGAGAAGTTCCCGTACTTTAACAACTACGACATCTGGGTCAAGGACGAAGACACACTTTTTGTTATGTCCAGCGCCGGAATATATGTTGTGGAGCGTGATGAGCTTGTGGAAGGCGGAGAGATTGCCTGGGAGCTTCTGGATGCCAGAAGAGGTCTGGGAACGTCTCTGACGGCCAATTCCTGGAACTGTTACAGCGGTAAGGGGGAGCTTCTTCTTCCCTGCGATACCGGTGTGTATATGATAGATGTAGAAAAATACAACAGTGATGTCCGCTCCTACAGAATGCAGCTGGCTTCAGTCCGCCTGGATGGTGTGCTGCAGCCCCCTGTCAGAAAGGGTGCCATCACTGTGGGGCAGGGTGTAAGTCGTGTGGAGCTCGGACCGGAAATTCTCAACTATACTGTCCAGGAGCCCAATGTCGGCTATTACCTCGAGGGGTATGATACCCAGTGGACTATTGTGCCACAGAACAGCCTGAACAACATAATTTATGTAAATCTTCCTGCGGGAGACTATACCTTCCACCTGGCTATTTTCGACAGCGCCGGGAACAGGGTACTGGAGGAGCGTAAGTTTGCGCTTGTTAAGGAGGGCGAACTATACGAGCAGCCCTACTTCCTTTTCTACATGCTTATGATCCTCTCCCTTATGCTTATATGGTTTACCTGGCTTGTGGTACAGAGGCAGTTGAACCAGCAGCAGATCAAGCTGAACATGGCCAACGAGACGGTAATGGCCATAGCTAATGCCGTCGATGCCAAGGATGTCCGCACCCATCAGCATTCAATGCGTGTCGCAGAGTATTCTGTGCTTATCGCGCAGGAGATGGACTGCTTCAAAGGCATACATAAAAACAGGGAGCTCTCCAATCTCCGCAAAGCTGCCCAGATGCATGATATAGGCAAGATTGGCGTCCCGGACAGCGTCCTGAACAAGGTTGGGCGACTTAATGATGAAGAATATGCACAGATGAAATCCCACGTAGTAAGAGGCGCTGAAATCCTTAAGGACTTCACGCTTGTTGAGCATGTTGAGGAGGGAACCAGATACCATCACGAGAGATACGATGGCAAGGGATATCCTGATGGCTTAAAGGGGGAGGAGATTCCTCTGTTTGGACGAATCATCGGTGTTGCCGATGCTTTCGATGCCATGACCTCCAACCGTGTTTACCGAAATCATATGGATACGGATTATGTTATTAACGAGATGAAGCGCGGCCGGGGCACACAGTTTGATCCGGATGCCCTGGATGCATTTTTCCGTCTGATCGATAAGGGAGTCATCAATCTGGATGAACTCTATGCCCAGAAGCGTGCCGAGATTGAGAGCGCCGATAAAGAGGCTCAGGCGGAGCTTGCACGGCGAGTAGAGGAGGATAAAAAGATCCAGGCAGCCGAGATGCAAAATGATGGAAAGGATGCGTCTTCGGATAAGAAAGGAGGAGAGGCATGAAGAGGGTATATATAACAACTGTTCTTACCTGTCTTGTGATACTTGCTGCTTTCGTCTGCTGGTTCAGAGTTCTGAATCTCTCCGGAGGGAAGGAGCACCTGAAGGTGGGCTTCATCTATGACAACGATGAGAGTACGCCCTATACTTATAACTTTTCACTGGCCAAGGACGCTGTTGAAAAGAAATATGGTGAGCGGGTGGAAATCCTGACCAGAAGCAACGCGCTGGATGATGAGATAGAGGAGCCCCTGCGGGAGCTTGCCGATCAGGGCTGTGACATCATATTCTTTAACGGATACAGCGAGCTGGTAATGGAGCTTGCTCCGGAGTATCCCAATATTCAGTTCTGCCAGACATCCTATATGGACATGTACGGCAAAACGGTACCTGCCAATTACCACACCTTTAAGGGCGAGGCATATCAGGGCAGATATGTCAGCGGGATTGCTGCGGGAATGAAGATACAGCAGATGATCTCAGAGGGGCTCATCTCTGAGGATCAGGCACTTGTGGGATTTGTGGCTGCATTTCCCACCTCGGAGGTCATTTCTGGTTACACTGCCTTTATTCTGGGTGTGCGCTCTGTAGTACCGACAGCCCGGATGCAGGTATGTTATACACAGACCTGGAGCAGCTATGCCCAGGAAAAGAGTGCGGCACAAAAGCTTATTGATAATGGATGCGTTGTGATCTCCCAGCACACCGATACAATTGGTCCGGCTATATCCTGCGAGGAGGCCTCCGAAGTCAGCCCTGTTTATTTTGTGGGTTATAATCAGAGCATGTCAGAAGTTGCTCCGGCGGCTTCTCTGGTGACATCGAGGATTTGTTGGGAGCCCTATGTCGTTTCGGCAGTTGATGCAGTTGCGGCAAATAAGAGTATTGAATCTGTTGTTTCAGGGCATATCATCGGATCTGATGCATTCGCCGGTTTTGAGGACGGATGGGTAGAGATGGAGGATTTTAACCTACAGACAGCGGCCCCCGGGACTACGGAAGCCATGGAGAAAGCCATTGAGCAGTTTAAGCGCGGAAGTGTCGATTTTGTTTTCAAGGGCGATTACACTGCAGTCAACCCCGATGATCCCTCGGATACCATAAATCTTAGCGGCGGTTACATAGAAAATGAGAATAATTCCTATCCGCTGTTCCATTACATACTTTCGGATGTCATTACTATTGTGGAGTGAATTTTGATTTGGTAGTACAATGAATACAAGTTTAATATGAAATCTTTTTGGTGCCGCGGATCAGAAATAAACCTCTGACCGCGCGGGTAAAAGGGAAACAGGTGCAAGGCCTGTGCGAACTCGTCACTGTAAATACGGAGTGCTGTCACTTAATTTGATTGTCACTGGGGCAACCCGGGAAGGCAGATGGCAGTATGATGATGTATGAGCCAGGAAACCTGCCAAAAAGCTGGTACAGGATTGATATCCGGGTCACGAGTAACTGATCGTACCGAGAACACAGGGTAAGTTTCCCTGTGTTTTTGGCATGTATAATACCCGGCATTTGTTATCGGAAGCGGGTATAATACATGCTTTTTTATTAAATTTAAAAAGGAGAACTATTATGAAAAAGAGATTTGTGACAATGATTTTGGCTTCAATAACGGCCTTTTCCATGCTGGCAGGCTGTGGAGGGGCAGCTAGTGAAGAAGCTCCAGCGGCGGAAACACAGAGCACTGCGGAAGAAACCACAGAAGTTACTGAAACTGAACCTGCCGGTGAAAACGAGGAAGTGTCTGATGAGGAGACATCAGAAATGAGCGATGAAGAAAGGGCCAAGGAAGTGGCAGATCTCATAGATGCGATCTATGTACAGGAGAGAACTGAAGAAACCGATGAGCTGTGTGAAAAGGCCAGAGCAGCGTGGGATTCGTTGACGGATGCCCAGAAGGAGCTGGTAGAGGGAGAGGAAGCAGACCCTGACTACTTTGGAAGAGATACTGGGGATGCATCCAAGGATGATCCTCTAAACGCGGATGATATTGGAGAAAATGAAATACTTGTTGTCAGCTTTGGTACATCTTTTAATGACAGCCGCGCACAGGATATAAGCGGAGTGGAGAAGGCTATCGTAGCTGCATTCCCCGACTGGTCGGTAAGGCGTGCGTTCACCGCTCAAATCATCATAAATCATGTCCAGGCCAGAGATGGCGAGAAGATTGATAATGTTGAGCAGGCTCTTGAAAGAGCGGTGGCTAATGGAGTAAAAAATCTAGTTGTCCAGCCGACACATCTCATGCATGGCGCAGAGTATGATGAGCTTACGGATGCTCTTGGCAAATATGCTGACAAGTTCACTACTGTAACCGTTGCGGAACCGCTTCTGGGTGAAGTTGGAAGTGATGCCACGGTGATAAATGAGGACAAGGAGGCTGTTGCAGAGGCAATTGTGGATGCCGCTACGGAAGCCGCCGGATATGAGAAGCTTTCCGATGCTGCAGCGGATGGAACAGCATTCGTTTTCATGGGTCACGGAACCGCACACACAGCAAAGGTGAGCTACAGCCAGATGGCAACCCAGATGCAGAAGCTTTCCTATGACAATGTCTTCATCGGAACTGTTGAGGGAGAGCCTGAGGAGACTGCATGTGAGAACATTATAGAAGCAGTAAAGGAGGCCGGGTTCACCAAGGTGATTCTTCGCCCTCTGATGGTTGTTGCCGGAGATCATGCCAATAACGATATGGCAGGGGATGATGATGATTCATGGAAGAGTATGTTTGTGGCATCAGGGGCATTTGAATCTGTGGACTGTCAGATTGAAGGACTGGGCAGAATCGGTGAAGTACAGGCGCTCTATGTTTCCCACACTGCCAATGCCATGGCTGAGGCAGGTCTTACAGGAACAGAGACTGCATCTGCTGATGCTGATGTGCCCGAAGACGGTGAGTATCAGGCGAAATTTACATCTGACAGCTCCATGTTCAAGGTCAATGAGGCCTATGACGGATATGGTACTCTTACGGTTAAAGATGGGAAGATGACCATCCACATCAGTCTTCCCTCGGAGAACATTGTCAATCTCTATCCGGGACTTGCAGATGATGCCCAGAAGGATGGGGCAGTACTGCTTGAACCCACCAAGGACGATGTGACCTACAGTGATGGACTTACCGAGACAGTAAATGGATTTGATGTTCCGGTTCCTTATCTCGACAAGGAGTTCGATCTGGCACTCATTGGTACAAAAGGCAAGTGGTATGACCACAGGGTGGTTGTATCATCTCCTGAGAAGCAGGAATAATATATGTTTAGAAATCACCTCTGGTGGAAGAAAATAGTCATGCTGCTGGTACTGTCTTTGCTCCTTTCTGTGAACTCCTGTGCACCTGCTAAAGGTTCAACAGGTGACAGCAGTAAAGAGCTGACAAAGGAAACATATCTTGTAGATATCGGCTTTGAAGGGGGCAGTGGGAAGGCCTGTATCAAGTCCCCTGTGGAAGTGACAGCCATAGATGGCAGTATGACAGCCAGATTTGTCTGGAGCAGCAAAAACTACGACTATATGATAGTCAACGGGGTCAAATATGAGAATGAAAACGTCGGAGGTGAATCCACCTTCACTGTGGTGATCAACGATATAACCGGGACACTGCCTGTTATCGGCGACACTGTTGCCATGAGTACGCCCCATGAAATAGAGTATCTGATCACATGGGGGAAAAAAGAAAATAAGCAGACAGAACATATTACAGATATCGGGACAGATCGGGAAGCGGAAATAGCTGCTCTTAAGAATGCGGGGCTCAGTAAGACCGGTAATATCAGCCTTCAGTATGCCCGAGGATTTGAGATAGAAAAATATGGCGATTATGCCCTCATCTCAATAGAAAACTCCGGGGACTATCTGGTTGTACCGAAGGGGCAGGAAATACCCGCCGATCTTCCCAAGAGCACTGTCATATTGCAAAAACCTCTGGACAGGACCTATCTGGTTTCAACCTCTGCCATGGACCTGATAAACAGTATTGGAGCGCTTGACAGGATAAGGCTCTCCGGGACCAGGGAGAGTGACTGGTATATAGAGGATGCAAAAAAGGCGATGGAGAGCGGGACTCTTGTCTACGCGGGCAAATACAGAGCCCCGGACTATGAGCTTATACTTGAAAACGGATGTGACCTGGCCCTTGAGAACACTATGATCTATCACGAGCCTGCGGTGAAGGAGAAGCTCAATGAACTTGGAATTCCCGTCCTTGTGGAGAGGTCAAGTTATGAGGAACACCCTCTTGGACGACTTGAGTGGATCAAACTCTATGGAGTTTTGTTTGATAAAGAGGACGAAGCTGATGAATACTTTGACCGGCAGCTCTCAATCATTGATCCGATCATAAATGAGAACCATGACACCGGAAAGACGGTGGCTTTTTTTCATGTTACTGCCAATGGCCTTATAAATGTCAGAAAACCCGGGGATTATATTTCAAAAATGATTGAGCTGTCCGGAGGAGATTATATTTTAAGTGACGAGGGCGACGATAACGCGCTCTCAACGATGAATATGCAGATGGAAGACTTCTACCAAAGGGCGTTGACAGCAGATATCATAATATATAACAGCACCATAGGCGGAGAGATATCTTCAATAGACGAGCTGACAGGGGAAAATGAGCTGTTCAGTGATTTTAAGGCTGTTAAGGAGAAAGAGGTGTACTGCACAGACCGGGACCTCTTTCAGCAGATCTCCGGAATGGCTGAATTCATGCGGGATTTAAGCGATGTCTTCAATGGAGTGAACAGAGAATACACATATTTGAAAAAACTGGACTGATGATAATGGGCAAAAGACGATACGGAATTTTCTTTCTCCTTATTACGATTCTTCTTGCAATGCTTCTCTGGATCAATATCGCCGTCGGAAGCACCAGTGTCTCTGAAGGTGAGATACTCAGGATCCTTGCGGGTGGAGTTGAAGGGACACAGACGTACAGCATAATACATAATATCAGGCTGCCCAGAGCAGTTGCCGGAATTTTGTTGGGTGGAGCCCTGGCTCTGTCGGGATATCTTTTACAGACATTCTTTGGCAATCCTATCGTAGGCCCCTTTGTCCTTGGGATATCCTCAGGAGCCAAGCTCTTTGTGGCAATCGCCATGATATTCTTTTTATCCCTTGGAAAAGAGATGGGGCTGAACATGATGGTACTTGCGGCTTTTGCAGGTGCCTCTGTCGCCATGACCTTTGTTCTGATAATCTCAGCAAAGGTTAAAAGCATGAGCATACTTGTGGTATGCGGGATAATGATAGGATATATATGCTCTGCGATCACGGATTTTGTGGTTACCTTTGCTGACGATTCCAACATAGTCAATCTTCACAACTGGTCCATGGGTAGTCTTTCCGGAATAAACTGGGGAGAAAACCGGGTCATTGCAGTCATAGTCATCTTCTGCCTGGCAATGACAGTATTCATACTAAAACCTATGAACGCCTACAGGCTGGGAGAGGCCTATGCCAGAAGCGTCGGTGTAAACATCAGGGCCCTGAGGTTTATGCTGATCTTTCTGTCCAGCCTGCTGGCAGCCTGTGTCACTGCCTTTGCCGGCCCCATTTCTTTTGTTGGCATAGCTGTTCCCCATCTGGTGAGAATGAGCCTTAAAACTGACAGTGCGTACGTGATGATACCGGCAAGCTTCCTGATGGGAGCTTCCATAACACTCTTCTGTGACGCTCTGGCAAGGACAGTCTTTGCCCCCACAGAAGTAAGCATCAGCTCTGTTACGGCTGTTTTTTTGGTACCAGTTGTTATTGTCATGATGATGCGCAGAAGTGGCGGGAATTATTAAATGTCTGATTTGAGTGGGATTAGGACTGATAAACTGAATATTGGTTATAAAACCGATCTGATAAAAGAGATATGCATGGAGATACTGCCGGGGGAGATAGTTACGCTGATAGGCCCCAATGGCTGCGGCAAGACAACGCTTCTCAAAACTGTGACCGGTGAACTGGAAAAACGCGGCGGTGTCATATACCTGAATGGTGATGACAGGGATTCTCTGAAAGCGTCTGACATTGCAAAACGGATATCTGTTGTAATGACATACAAGGTGAGACCTGAACTCATGACCTGCAGGGAGGTGGTGGAGACGGGCAGATATCCCTATACGGGCCGGCTTGGAATACTGAATGACGGAGATGTGCGGAAGGTCATGGAGGCCATGGAGTGGACAGATGTGGCGGACCTTAAGGACATTTCTTTTGCAAAAATAAGTGACGGCCAGAGGCAGAGAGTTCTGCTGGCAAGGGCCATCTGTCAGGAACCCGATATCCTTGTTCTTGATGAACCCACGTCGTTTCTTGATATAAGGCACAAAATTGAGATCCTTGGCAGAATACGTGCTTATGCCTCGGAAAAACAGGTTGCGGTACTGATGTCGCTTCACGAGCTGGGGATAGCCAGAAATATATCGGATAAGGTCGTATGTCTGTGCGAGGACGGGGTCATGAAGATTGGAACACCTGAAGAGATCTTTACAGAGGCTTTTATAAGAAAACTGTATGACCTTGAGGACGTGAGTCTGGATATTTTGGGAGAGATGCCATGGCTAAGGTGATAATGATACAGGGCACCATGTCAGGTGTCGGAAAGAGCGTGATCGCAGCGGGGCTTTGCAGGATCTTTTCTGACGACGGATACAGGGTGGCACCCTTTAAGTCCCAGAATATGGCCCTGAATTCCTATGTCACGGCGGAGGGCCTGGAGATGGGCCGCGCCCAGGTTATGCAGGCTGAGTGTGCAAGATGTGAACCAATGGCAATTATGAATCCTATTCTTCTGAAGCCAACCAGTGACATGGGCTCCCAGGTTATCCTGAACGGTGAAGTGGTGGGGAACATGAAAGCCATGGATTATTTCACCCACAGGAAAGAATATGTAAAGGATGTCCTGCGGGCATTTAACAGGCTTTCAGAGATTGCAGATGTTATTGTAATTGAAGGCGCCGGCTCTCCGGTTGAAATGAACCTTAAGAAGGATGATTTCGTTAATATGGGCCTTGCAGGCAGGGTGGATGCGCCGGTACTTCTTGTGGGAGACATAGACAGGGGCGGAGTTTTTGCACAGCTCCTGGGAACCCTGAATCTCCTGGACCAGTTTGAGAGACCCAGAGTCAGGGGTATGATAGTCAACAAATTCAGGGGTGACAGAAGGCTTTTTGAGGATGGAGTACAGATCCTGGAAGAGCGGGGACATACAAAGGTTGTGGGAGTTGTCCCATATATACAGGTCACTCTCGACGATGAGGACTCACTTTCAGAGAGGTTCGGAAGAACTGAAGTAAAGACTTTTGACATTGCGGTAATAAGACTGGGACACATCTCGAACTTCACGGATTTTGACACCTTTGAACAGTTGGGCGAGGTGTCGGTCAGGTATGTCACAGCTGCCGCAGACCTGGGCGACCCGGACATGATAATCATACCCGGAACAAAGAACACCCTATCCGATCTCGAAGCCATCAAAGAAAATGGACTTGCAGAGGCACTGGTCCGGAAAGCATATTCCGGGACCTGCGTTTTTGGCATCTGTGGTGGATATCAGATGCTGGGAAGAAGGATTGAGGACCCTCACAATGTGGAAGAGGGAGGAAGCAGAGAAGGCCTGGGACTTCTGCCTGTTGATACAATACTTGAGAATGAAAAGACCAGGACGAACTTTTTAGGGAAAATCACTGGAGCCACGGGAGTTCTTTCAAAATTAGAGGGCCTGGATGTGACCGGTTATGAAATACACATGGGAAAAACTGTTCCCTCAGAGGAACTTACTGAGTTTACTTCAGACGGAACAGGCTACTGCAGGGGGAATGTGTACGGCACCTATATTCACGGCTTTTTTGATAAAAAGGATATCGCCGGTTCTATAATTCACAATATCTCCGCCAGCAAAGGAAAGGGCATTATGACAGCCGCAATGAGAGATTATTCCGAGTATAAAGATAGTCAGTACAATATCCTTGCAAGGGAACTCAGACAGAGCCTTGATATGGATTATATATATGAGATTATGGGATTAAAGAGATGACGATAGATGAGCTTTTCTCCATAAAAATAGAAGAGCCTGATCAGAATATAAGAATAAAGTCGCAAAACAGGTGGGATGCCATAGCCAAACCCCTTGACGGCCTCGGCATATTCGAGGAAATGGTAAGCCGCATCGCATCGATACAGGGAGAGGTCTGTCCGGATGTTTCCAGTAAAGCCCTGGTAATAATGTGTGCGGACAACGGTGTTTTTGACGAGGGTGTTTCCCAGACGGATCAGACTGTCACCAGAGATGTTGCAGCACTCATGGGCGAACATAGGAGCTCTGTATGCAGCATGGCTTCAGGCTATCCCCTGGATATCTATGCTTATGACATCGGAATAGATTCAGAGAGGACACCCTCTGGTGTGATTGATGCCAGAATCCGAAGGGGCACGGCCAATTTTGTTAAGGTGCCGGCCATGGAGACTGGAGAGTGCTTTGCCGCAATACAGACAGGGATAGATGCGGTAGACAGATGCAGAAAAGAAGGTTATGGAATAGTTGCCACCGGCGAGATGGGAATAGGGAATACGACTACCAGCACCGCAGTTCTGTGCGGAATCATGGGGCTATCCCCCTCTGATTATGTAGGAAGAGGAGCCGGGCTATCGGACCAGGGGCTTGCGCGAAAGACCGCAGCTATCGAAAAGGGGCTTGAGCTCCACAGAGGGGACAAAAAGGGAGAGATGATATCCTCAGGCAGGGAGGCCCTTGAAGTGCTCAGATGCCTTGGAGGCCTTGATATTGCTGCGCTGGCAGGAGTTTTTATCGGCGGTGCAATATACCATGTGCCCATAGTTATTGATGGTCTGATAAGCGCTGTGGCGGGACTTGTGGCCGACAGGATCCTTCCCGGTTGCAGGCAGTATATGGTGGCATCACATATAGGAAGAGAAAAGGGGATGGAAGTGATATTGAGAGAGCTGTCACTTAAACCTGTGATAAATGCGGATCTTGCCCTGGGAGAGGGCACCGGGGCTGTGCTGCTTTTTCCAATGCTGGATATGGCAATGTCTTTATACATGAGGGGGACCTCCTTCGGAGATACTCAGATTGACCAGTATGAGAGGTTTGATAAATGATCTGTTTGGTTATTGGAACAAAGGACAGCGGTAAATCAGCCCTTGCTGAGGATCTTGCCATGGCGACCGGAGATATGTACAGAATATACCTGGCAACCATGAAAGTATATGATGCCGCAGGGCAGGAGAGAGTAGAGAAACACAGAAAGCAGCGGGCAGGAAAAGGCTTTGAGACCGTGGAGCTCTTTTACAGTATTTCTGAAATAGATAAGTATATTCAAAAAGCCGGGGATACCACAGTTCTGATGGAGTGTGTTTCCAACCTGGTTGGCAACGAGATCTATGAAAATCCTGACAGAAAAGGGTTTTTACTTAAGGCCAGAGATGATACCGATCGGGATATTAGAAAAGCTGAATTAGCAGCTGAGATAGCCGAAGAAATACGGAGTCTGGCCCAAAAGGTCCACAATCTCATAATTGTCACCAATGACTATGAGGCAGGGAGCGACAATTATGATGAGGAGACAAAACTCTATGTACAGCTCCTGAATATGGTAAATGAACGGATGATCAAATTCTCTGACAAGATATATGACTTACGGAAAGGAAAGACAGATTGAACATATTAAGATGGTTTGCTGTTTCTTTTTCCACATACAGCAGGATTCCCATGCCACGTTTTACATGGAAGGAAGATGACATGGCTCACAGTCTGTTATTCTTCCCCTTTGTGGGCGCAGTGATCGGAGCGCTCATATGCCTGTTAAATCTTCTGGCGCCCCTTGAATCATTGCCTGTAGCGGTAAAGATTATCATCACCATGCTGATCCCCGTTGCTGTGACAGGGGGATTTCATGTGGACGGCTTTATGGACACTGAGGATGCACTGAGCTCCTGCGCTTCAAGGGAAAAGAAGCTTGAGATCCTTAAGGATCCTCATGTGGGGGCCTTTGCGGTCATTGCCCTGGTAAAGTGGTTTCTTGCCTGTGCGGCATCTGTTTCCGCAATCCTGCTGAGCACAAAATGCAGCATGGAGGTACTTGTTATTTATGGGGCATCTTTTGTGTCGTCCAGGTGTCTCAGTGGTCTTACGTCAGTTCTGTTTGAGAAGGCCAGGAAAAATGGGATGCTGTGTGAAGAGACCAGGGATACACGGGCAGGAACGGTAGTATGCCTTGCAGTACAGCTCCTTACGGCCTTTATCCTGATGATCTGCATGAGTGCAGCTCACGGTCTGGCCGTGGTCTTAACCTCCCTGCTCTATACACTTTATTACCGTCACATTTCATACCATGAATTTGGCGGGGTGACGGGGGACACAGCAGGTTTTTTCCTGACGACCCTGGAGATACTTTCCGGGGCTGTTCTGGCTGTTACTGTTTACATTTTCTGAAGTGGGAGACGCATGATAAAGGGATTCATTTTATTTCATACCATAGGTCTTTTCCTGGGGGTGTTTTTTGATCTGATCATAGGTGATCCCCATTTTCTGCCGCATCCGGTCAGGGCCATGGGCAGTCTGATCTATGCTCTGGAAAAAAAGCTTTTGGGGGACCCGGTCCAGGAGAAGGCGAGAAACCTTCAAAGGGAAAAGAGAAGAGGATTTCTTCTTTGGCTTGTTGTGATGCTCACAGTGGCCACCGTTACATTTTTGATCATGGCTATCGCATACAGGGTCAGCAGATATACGGGGATACTGGCAGAGGCGGTTCTGACCTGTTATATCCTGGCAGCCAGAAGCCTGTGCGGTGAGAGCATGAAGGTATACAGGGAGCTGGAGAGGGGCGGCCTGACCGCAGCCAGAAAGGCTCTTTCCATGATCGTCGGAAGGGATACGGACTGCCTGTCCAGGGAGGATATAATCAAGGCGGCAGTGGAGACCGTTGCAGAGAATACCTCTGATGGTGTAATAGCGCCTTTTCTGTATACGGCGCTGGGAGGACCTGTCCTTGGGATGTCGTACAAGGCTGTAAATACCATGGATTCCATGCTGGGATATAATAACGATAGATATGGAAATTTTGGCCGGTTTGCAGCCCGGGCAGACGATTTTTTTAACTATCTGCCTTCAAGGATAAGCGCTGTTCTCATGGTATTTGCCAGTTTTATATTGGGATTGTTCTCGGGAAAATACAGCGCAAAGAGAGCGCTCCGGATCTGGTTAAGGGACAGATACAACCATAAATCACCCAACTCAGCCCAGACCGAGAGTGTCTGTGCAGGAGCAATGGGACTTAAACTTGGGGGCACACATCTCTACAGGGGGATTCCGGCGGAAAAGCCCTTCATTGGCGATGAGATAAAAGGACCGGACGCGAATGATATAAAAGTAGCCAACTGTCTGATGTTTGGGACAGAGATCATAGCAGCTGTTATTGTTTTTGCTTTATTAATAGGAATCAGTCAGTTATCATGATACATGGCGGAGATATATACAGGAATAAGGTGAATATGGATTTCTCAGTGAATCTGAATCCCCTGGGGACACCGGAGGAAGTACTGGATGCAGTGAAGGCCTCGATAGAGAAATCCAATGCATATCCCGATATTGAACAGGATGAGGTCCGAAGGGTTATCGCAGAGGCCACGGGTATTGACTGCAGCTGTATATGCGCAGGGAATGGTGCTTCAGAGCTTATAATGGCGTTGGTCAGGGCAGTTGCGCCAGGGAGAGCTCTTTTGTTTGAGCCGTGTTTTTCGGGGTATGAACACGCCCTTAATGCTGCCGGGTGCAGGATAATTCACCATGAGCTCAGGGGCGATAATGGATTTACAATTACGAAAGATGACATTGGCGTCATAAGTGAGGGGCCGGATCTTGTCATTATCTGTGATCCGTCGAGCCCTCTGGGATGTAACGTTGATGAAACTGTTTTTATGAAGCTTTTAGAGGAGGCCCATAGACGGGGAATTGTGCTGTGTCTTGACGAGAGCTTTTATCTCATGTCTGACGGGGCACGTGAAGGAGGCTTTGACAGGCGCCTGGGGCTTATTGAGAGATATGATAATCTCATCATCATCCGTTCTCTCACTAAGATGCTGGCAATGCCGGGGATCAGAATGGGGTATGCTGTGGCCTCACCGGATATGACCAGGAGAATAAAGAGACAGCTCCCGGAATGGAACCTCTCTGCATGCAGTGAGGCCGGGATAATTGCAGGCATCGGTGCCATTTACGGTACGGATCTCGTGACAGAGACCCTGGAGATTTTGGGCAGGGAGAGGGTATTTCTGTCGAATGGAATGCGGGATCTGGGATTTAAAGTCTATGACAGCAACACGGCCTTTTTGCTTATAAAGGGTCCGGTAAAACTGAAGGAACAGATTCTTGAAAGAGGAATACTCATAAGGGACTGTAGTGAATACAAGGGACTTGGATCGGGGTATTTCAGGATTGCCGTGAAGAGTCACGAGGATAATGAAGAGCTGCTAAGGGTGTTGAGAGGTATAAAAAATTGAATTTTGAGAACCTTAAACCTGCTGAGATAGAAAGCAGGAGCTTTGAGATCATCAGGGGAGAACTGGAGGCGGCAGGCATTACTTTGGATGAGAAAACTGCGCCTGTCACTATGCGCTGCATACATACGTCTGCCGACTTTGACTACGCCGGGACCCTTTCTTTTTCCGATGGGGCAGTCGATAAGATGAAGGCGCTGATAAAAAATGGGGCTGTGATAGTAACCGACACAAATATGGCCCTTGCCGGGATCAACAAAAAGAAGCTTGCCTCCTTTGGCGGGGAGGCCCTGTGTTTTATGGCCGACGACGATGTGGCCATTGAAGCGAATAAAAGGGGCGTGACAAGGGCAGCTGTTTCCATGGAAAAAGCATCAAAACTTGACAGGGATATTATCTTTGCGATCGGCAATGCCCCAACGGCACTTATAAGGCTGTATGAGATGATGCAGGAGAAGCTCTTTGTCCCGAAATTTGTGATCGGAGTACCAGTGGGGTTTGTGAATGTGGTGGCCGCAAAAGAGCTGTTTTTGGGCGGAGGAGTTCCCTACATAATCAACAGAGGCCGGAAAGGCGGCAGTAATATCGCTGCAGCAATATGCAATGCTGTTCTTTACGACATGGACTGATGCTTTTTCCAGGAAGAAGGGAATCGGATGAAAAAAGGCTTCACAACCGGGAGCTGCGCTGCTGCTGCAAGTAAAGCTGCGGCATTCATGCTCCTGTCGGGCACAAGAAAAACACAGATTGAAATAGATACTCCTGCGGGTGTCAGATATTGTCCACAGCTTGAGAGTATTGACACCGGAGAAGGGTATGTGAGCTGCGCGGTCCGAAAAAACTCGGGGGATGATCCGGATATCACCGATGGAACCCTGATTTTTTCCAGGGTCGCTTACTGTGATGACGTCAAGGAAAGACAGGTCATCATTGAGGGCGGAAGAGGTGTGGGAAGAGTGACCAGACCCGGGCTGGACCAGCCGGTGGGGAATGCTGCGATCAACAGTACCCCCAGGAAGATGATACAGGAAGAAGTCCTTCAGGTAATGGATCTTTTTGATTATTCCGGTGCTCTGAAGGTTGAAATATCTGTGCCGGATGGCGAGGAGCTGGCGGCAAGGACCTTTAATCCGAGGCTGGGGATTGAGGGCGGAATCTCAATTATTGGCACCACCGGTATAGTGGAACCCATGAGTACCAGGGCGCTTCTGGATACAATCCGGGTCGAGCTGAGGCAGAAAAAGGCGCTTGGTGCTTCTGTTGCCGTAGTATCCCCCGGAAATTACGGTCTCAAATTTATGATGGATAAATACGGCTATGATCTGGATAAGGCGGTAAAGTGTTCAAACTACGTCGGGGATACCATAGATATGGCCATAGAACTGGGATTTAAGAAGCTTTTGCTGTGCGGACATGTAGGAAAACTGATAAAGCTGTCCGGCGGCATCATGAACACCCATTCCAGAGAAGCTGACTGCAGAATGGAGTTAATGGCAGCTGCTGCAATACGATGCGGGGCAGATACCGCAGTACTAAGTGAAATCCTTGGCTGTGTTTCAACAGAAGAAGCCCTGGAGATCTATCTCAGGGAAGGTATTTCAAAGCAGTGCTCAGAATACATTATGGACCGAATCGCCTTCTATCTGGACAAGAGAGGTGCCGGTAAGATAGAGACGGCCTGCATTGTGTATTCGAACAAATATGGGCTTATGGGTGCAACAAAGAGGGCCGAAGAATTCTTAAATGAAGCGAAAGGACTGACGAATGGTTAATTTTGTAGGTGCGGGGCCGGGAGCTGTTGATCTCATCACCGTCAGGGGAATGAATCTCATAAAAAATGCAGATGTTATCATATATGCCGGAAGCCTTGTAAATCCGGAGCTTCTTTCTTACGGAAAAAAAGATGCCATTGTCTATAACAGTGCCACAATGACACTGGAAGAGGTCATGGCTGTAATGATAAAGGCTTCGGGGGAAGGGCTGGAGGTTGTAAGGTTACATACGGGGGACCCAAGCATCTATGGCGCCATACGTGAGCAGATGGATCTTCTGGATAGGGAAGGTATAGAATACGCTACCTGTCCCGGAGTAAGCGCCTGCTTTGGTGCGGCATCAAGTCTCAACCTGGAATACACATTGCCTGATGTGTCCCAGTCACTGATCATAACAAGACTTGAGGGCAGGACTGGTGTCCCGTCCAATGAAAAGATGGAACTCCTGGCCCGGCATGGGACTTCAATGGCTGTTTATCTCAGTACCGGAATGCTGGAGGAGCTTGCGGATAAGCTTATTGAGGGCGGCTACAAAAGCGACACGCCCGCAGCGATTGTCTATAAGGCCACCTGGCCGGAGGAGAAGAAGATTGTCTGCACCATAGGAGAGCTGGCAGAGAAGGCGCAAAAAGAGCACATAGAAAAGACGGCCATAGTTCTGATCGGAGACGTGATCTCACACAGTCACTATGACAGATCAAGGCTGTATGATCCTTCTTTTTCCACAGAATTCAGAAAGGCAGCTAAAACCTGATCATGAATAAATTTGCCCTGTGCTTTTCCCGAAATGGCAAGAGCATCATTGAAAAACTGAATGCAGAGAGCTCAAAAAGAGGCCTTGATCCTGTAAAAGCTTATGTTTCCAGCCATTCCGGTGATGAATGGCCAGGATTTTGCAGGATATACGGGTCTGTTCCGGAGTGGACAAGATCGGTGTTTCTGCCGGGAAATGCGCTCATCTTTGTGGGAGCGACGGGTATTGCGGTAAGGGCTGTGGCCGGGCTTATTAATGACAAGCTCACTGACTGTCCGATCCTTGTGATCGATGATAATGGGAGGTTTGTGATACCCATTCTGTCCGGCCATGCGGGAGGTGCCAACAAGCTGGCAATGATCATTTCCGATCTCATTGGCGCCATTCCTGTTATCACAACATCTACTGATATAAATGATGCTTTTTCTGTAGATTCATTTGCTGTGGAGAACAGGCTCGCCATCCCAGACAAGAGGGGCATTAAAGAGGTTTCCGTAAAGGCCCTGGAAGAAAAGAAAATAACCCTGTCGATAAAGGATTTTCCTCCAAAGGAAAAAGTAGACGTCATAATAGCTGATGAAACGGATGCGCAGTATTCCCTTCTGCTAAGACCCAGGAAATACACAGTTGGTCTTGGAATGAAAAAGGACAAAAGTGAAGAAGCCCTGGAGCAGTTCTTTTTGGAGACACTTAGGAGTCTGGACCTTGATACCAGTGATATATATGCTCTGTGCACCATCGATATCAAGGAGGATGAACCTGCAATAATTCATCTGAGGGACAAATACAGGCTTCCGGTTCTGGCCTTTGACAAAGACATTTTAGAGCGGGTTACCGGTAGTTTTGACGGTTCTGATTTTGTAAAGAGCGTGACAGGGGTTGACAATGTGTGCGAGAGAGCAGCTGTTGCAGGAGCCGGATCGGGATCAGAACTTATTCTTAAAAAGAGGGCCCGGGATGGAATGACAATAGCAATCGCCAGGCGCGGAAATTATTCGGAGATTTTTTATGGGTAAAATATATGTACTGGGAATTGGTCCCGGAAACAATAAAATGATGACCCTTCAGGCGAAGGAAGCGCTTGAAAGCAGCGACATAATCGTTGGCTATAAGACGTATACGGACCTGGTCAGGGACTCTTTTCCGGACAAGGAATACTATGAAAATGGTATGAGAAAAGAAGCGCAGCGCTGCGAAAAATGTATAGAGTTTGCCAGGGCCGGCAAGACAGTATCACTTATTTGCAGCGGCGATGCGGGAGTATATGGCATGGCATCTCCCCTGCTCGAGATAGCATTCAAAGAATCCTTTGACAACATAGAGGTGATACCAGGAGTCACGGCCGCACTTAGCGGAGCGGCACTTCTGGGTGCTCCCATCAGCCATGATTTCTGCGTCATCAGCTTAAGCGACCTCCTTACGCCCTGGGATGTGATTGAAAAGAGACTCCGGTGCGCTGCAGAAGGGGACTTCTGCATTGCTATATATAATCCTGCCAGCCAAAAGAGAGCCGATCATCTCAAGAGGGCCTGCAAAATACTCATGGAAACGCTTCCCGGAGAAACGGCCTGTGGATATGTGAAAAATATCGGCAGAGAGGGATGCGTTCAAAAAGTATGTACACTTGATGAGCTGTCAGAAATAAGTGCGGATATGCTTTTCACGGTTTTTGTCGGCAATTCAAGGTCCCGGATTATAAATGAAAAACTTGTGACACCCAGAGGATATGAGCTATGAAAACGATTGTTATTTTTTCTGGAACAACGGAAGGAAGGCTTCTTTCCGAGCTTCTGACGTCAGATGCTGTCCATCACACCGTCTGCGTTGCCAGCGATTATGGCAAGGATATGATGACAGAAAGCCGGTATGCGGATATCCATGTAGGACGGATGAATGCGACGGAAATGGCAGATTATCTCAATACCTTAAGGTGTGAATCTGAGATGATCGTCGTCGATGCCACTCATCCATACGCATCGGAGGTTACTTCCAACATTAAAGACGCTGCTGATCTTCTGGGTGTCAGGTATATCAGGGTCAGCAGGAAAAGTGAAGCAGTGCCGGGCAATCATATCAATGAGTATTCCGATATAGGTGAATGTGCCCGTTCCCTGGACAGAACCAGTGGAAATATCCTGCTCACAACAGGCAGCAAGGAGCTTCCCCTATATTGCAGCCTGGTGTCGGCAAAGGCCCTGGAAAGAACATATGTCAGGGTGCTTCCTTCCCCGGAGAGCCTGGGGATCTGCTTTGAAAATGGAATTGCCCCGGATCACATAATCGCAATGCAGGGGCCCTTTAGCAGGGAATTGAACGAAGCGGTGATCCGCCAGTACAGCATCAGGCACCTCATAACCAAGGAGAGCGGTGCTGTAGGAGGCTTTGGGGAAAAGAGAGATGCTGCCGCAGCCACAGGTGTGGAGCTTCATGTGATAAAACGTCCGGATAGTGAGGACGGGATAAGCGTCAATGATGCATTCAGACTTATAACGGGTAAAGACATCCCCTGCAACCTGGAAACAATAAATATATCAATAATCGGCATGGGGATGGGCGCCCCGGAGTTAATGACAGTGGCCGCTAAGGATGCCCTTGAAAACTGCGATGCGGCATTTGGAGCGGAAAGACTTATCAGAAATATCTCCTGCCATAAGAAGTATCCCATGTATCTTGCCAGTGACATAATACCTGTCCTTGAGCAGGAGCATATTGGCAGGGCAGCTATAGTATTTTCCGGAGATGCCGGCTTTTTCAGTGGTGCTAAAGCCATGATCAGTGCGCTGAACGCATGGAACAGTGACGCAAACATTCAGGTTTTTCCCGGAATATCATCTTTTTCATACCTGGCTGCCAGGCTGGGAGAGAGCTACGATGACGCAGAGCTCTTTAGCCTCCATGGCAAGTGCTCGGATAAAGACCTGGATGCACTTATTGAAACAATAAGGTACAGGAAAAAGGTATTTGTGCTCCTGTCCGGAGCAGCAGACATATCAAGGATCTCGAAAAGGATCAATGACTGCGGGATCAGCTGCCGACTTTATGCAGGCGCCAACCTGTCCTATGACAATGAATATGTAAAAGAGCTCACTTTGAGCGAAGCCTTTGAATATAACGAGGATGGCCTGGTAACAGCCTTTATTTATAATCCGGAACCCCTTAAGCGCCCCCTCATCAATGTTAAAAAGGACTCTGATTTTATCAGAGGAAAGGTGCCAATGACCAAGGAGTGTATCAGGCATGAGAGCATCATCCGCCTTGGTCTTTGCGAGGATGATGTATTTTATGATATAGGAGCAGGAACAGGATCCATTTCCATTGAGGCCGCTGCCCTTCATCCGGGCCTTAATGTTTATGCCTTCGAAAAAGAAAGTACCGCTGTCGGTCTGATCAGGCAAAATATCTCGGGTTCAGATATCCACAATGTAACCATCGTTGAGGGGGATGCTGCGGAAACTCTGTCTGACTTTCCAAAGCCGGACTGTGTCTTTATTGGTGGAAGCAGCGGAAGACTTGGTGAGATTATCAGTATCCTGCACTCCAAGGGCAGCGGAATAAGATTTGTCATAAATGCAGTCAGCCTGGAGACAATGCAGGAAATATCAAATATTATCCGGGAGTATCAGCCCGGAGACGAAGAATCAGTGATGCTTTCAGTTAGCGATGTCCGTAAGGCCGGCTCCCACCACATACTGCAGGGACAGAATCCTGTATGGATATTCTCTTTTACCCTCTGACACGGAGAAAGCTTATGAGTAATATCAGTACAAAGCGGATTATGATCGCGGCCCCCGGAAGCGGGAGCGGAAAGACTACAATAACGTGCGCTATCCTTGAGGCACTGAAAAAAAGAGGCCTTGACCCTGTTTCTTTTAAGTGTGGACCGGACTATATTGACCCGCTGTTTCACAAGAAAGTATTGGGGATAGACAGCAGGAATCTCGACTCCTTCTTTTCTGATACGGAGACATTAAGGTCAACACTTGCGGCCTGCGGAGACAGATTTGCAGTAATAGAGGGAGTTATGGGACTCTATGACGGAATCAGTGTCTCCGGGACAGAAGGCTCCAGCTATGAGATGGCCGCCATGCTTGAAACGCCCATCATACTGGTGGTTGATGGGGCTGGAACTGGAAGAACGCTCATTTCACTGATAAAGGGTGTTCTTCTTGATGATATACATCATCTGATAAAGGGAATCATCCTGAACAGGACCAGGCGGCATTTCTATGAGACTCTGAAGCCCGTCCTTGAAAAGGAGTTGTCCTCAGTAAGAAATGATGTCAGTATTATAGGTTGCCTTCCCAAGAATCCAGAGATAAATATAGGAAGCAGACATTTGGGGCTTATGCTTCCAGATGAGATCGACAACATAAAGAGAAAGTTGTCCGATGCTGCAGTTTTACTGGAAGAAAATGCAGATATGAATATGCTCATATCCATAATGGAAGAAGCCGGAGGTGGAGGAACAGAGGACAATGGCTCCTGCAGTGATCCGCTTTCTCATAGGGGCGAAGATTCTGTTGAAACGACCGCACAGGATGGCTGCGGCCTTACACTTGCAGTTGCCCTGGACGCCGCATTTTGCTTTTACTACAGTGAAAACCTTGATATTTTCAGGAAACATGGTGTCAGGATCAGTTTCTTTTCACCGCTCTATGACGAGGCTCTGCCCAGAGAGTGCGACGCTGTGTTGTTTGGTGGCGGCTATCCGGAAAATCACCTCCCTGTGCTTAGCAGTAACAGGTCAATGCTGAAATCCATTAAGGAAGCTCTTGATAAAGGGCTTCCGTGCCTTGCAGAATGCGGAGGCTTTATGTATCTTCACAGGGCTATAGCCAATAGAGACGGCACTTCATACGATATGGTGGGAGCAGTTGACGGAGAGTGTTACTATTCGGGACATCTGGTGAGATTTGGCTACCTGGAAATAGAGTCGGAAAATGATGAATACCGCTCCGATGAGCTTAAGGGGAGCTTTTTCGGAATGAGGGGCCACGAATTCCACTATTACGACAGTTCCTGTAACGGGGATGCCTATACAGCGTTCAAGCCCGGGACCGGCAAAAAATGGAACTGCATTGTGGCAGAAAACAACGCCATCATGGGATTTCCGCATTTTTACTATAACTCCAACCCGGAATTCGTAAGAGCGTTTATAAAAAGAATGAGAGAGGTCAAAAATGGATAATTCCAGCAGATTTTTTTCAAATAAGGAATGTGAGTATTATCCATGCCATAAAACTAAATCTGATATCAATTGTCTTTTCTGTTACTGCCCGCTCTATGACCATGACTGTCCCGGCGATTATGTCATGATGGAAAAAAATGGCCGGTGGATAAAGAACTGCCGCAATTGTGCGTTCCCTCATGAACCTGAAAACTACGATTTGGTTATTTCTCTTCTAAAAAGACAGTGAACACAACTCATAAATAGGGTATAATGGTGCTACACACTAGTCTTTTGCGAGGAGTTACTATATGTTAGATAGGATCGAAGTCTTTACCCAGAGCAGCATAAGGATTCGGAGCAACGCAGGAATAATCTATGTTGACCCGTTTCTGATCAAAGAGCAGCCCCATAACGCAGACTATGTTCTGATCACCCATCAGCACTATGACCATTTTTCCATTGCGGACATCAGGAAGGTAATTAATGAAAAAACAATCCTGGTTGTACCTGAGAAAATGGAGGACGATGCCAGAGAGGTTGAGCGGGAGATAAAATCAATTGTTACAGTAAAGCCCGGAGTATACCGCGAAATAGACGGGCTTGAGCTTGAGACCATTCCGGCATATAACACCGTAAAACCCTTCCATCCCAGGAGGGCAGAGTGGGTAGGTTATATTCTGAGGCTTGAGGGGAAGCGCATATATATTGCCGGTGATACCGGCGCTACCAAAGAGGCCAAAAAGGTGAGATGTGATATCGCCCTTGTGCCGATTGGCGGTACATACACCATGGATGCCAAAAGAGCTGCGGACCTGGTCAATATCATCAGGCCGGAATATGCCATCCCCACACATTATGGAAGCATAGTTGGAAAGCGCAGTGACGGCCAGACTTTTGCGGGCCTTGTCAAGAGCCCCGTCAAGGTTGTGGAAAAAATACAATACTTCGACAAGGAGTGAAAATAAAAAAAAATTTTAAAATCTTTCTGCCACATTTGTCTGAGCATCGTATAAAAGAAATGGAAAGCAAAGACAAGGAACTGCTCCTGAAAAGGAACAGTACAAAATAATACGATGATGAGGCAGATGGCCTCGCAGAAAGGATGAAAAAATGAGAGTTTTAGGAAATATTTTATGGATGCTGTGTGGGGGACTTATCAGTGCTTTTGGATGGGCTGTTTTAGGATGCCTGTACTGTATAACGATAATCGGAATACCGGTTGGACTTCAGTGCTTTAAAATGGCAAGCCTGACCCTTAACCCCTTTGGAAAGGAACTGGAATCTGATGGTGGTGCATTCTCGTTTCTTCTAAACGTGCTCTGGTTTCTTGGAGGCGGTATGGAAATGGCCCTGCTCAACTTTGTTCTGGGCCTTGTCCTTTGCATCACAATAGTTGGCATACCATTTGGCAAACAGTTCTTCAAACTGGCAGCGCTTTCAATGTGCCCGTTCGGAACTACTGTTACAAGAGTACATTTTGCATAAAAAGACCTGACATTACACCCCGGTTTCATGGAAAATGAGGCCGGGGTATTTTTATGTTTTAATGGATGGTATTTCTCACGGATTAGGTGTACAATTTACCTTGTAGTATAGTAGGTAATTGCAAATTCAGGAGGCTCTACATGTTTTCAACAAAAGGAAGATACGCGTTAAGAGTCATGATAGATCTGGCCGAACAGAATAAAGAAGAATACATACCGCTCAAAGACATTGCTGAGCGCCAGGGGATATCTAAGAAATATCTTGAAATAATCTCAAAAGAGCTTGTAAAAGCCAAGCTGCTTACAGGTGTCAGTGGAAAACATGGCGGATATATGCTTACAAGAGCACCGGAAGAATATTCTGTTGGCGAAATAATTGAATGCATGGAAGGACCAATAGTTCCCGTGGCCTGCCTTGCACCGGATGCCGAAGAATGTCCCAGAATGGATAAGTGCAGGACTCTTTCCATGTGGAAAGAGTTCTATGAACTGGAGCACGACTTCTTCTATGCCAAAAAACTAAGTGACCTTATACGCTAGTGTACTGACTCATTCATAATTAACCAAATTGTTTGTATATGAATTCATATGCTTCGTCAGAAAATCTTGACAATGCTAGAGTATTTTTTTGATCTTAAAGAATGTCAGGCTTCCTGCAACTATTATGATGCTGAGAATGATGACGACGGGATATCCAAATCTGGATTCCAGCTCGGGCATGTACTTGAAATTCATTCCGTACCAGCCAACTATCAGTGTGAGAGGCATAAAGATAGTCGTCACCACTGTTAGTACTGTCATGATCCTGTTCTGTTTAACATCAAGCTGAGACTGATAAAGGTCGTTGAGCTGGATGGTGTAATCCCTCAGATGGGTTGCAGCGTCGTAAAGTCTTTCAACGCGGCTTGAGAACATCCTGAAATATCTGAGATTTTCTTCCTTAAAAAAACCATTCTCATTCTCTTCAAGTTCCTGGCCAAGATCCAGGAGCTGTTCATAATGGACACGCAGATCTCGTATGTCGCCGCGTATATCGTTGTTTCTCGACATATCGGCCGAGTTCGCATCTTCCAGTATTGCCTTTTCAAGATTATCCAGTTCCATCTCATAACTCTGCAGAGTATGCAGATCATTGTGGATTATCATTTCCAGAAAATCGTAGAAAAACCGCTCAAGTGAAGGTTTTTTCCATCTTTTCAGCCGCTGTATCCTGCGGACAAATTCAAGGGCGTTATTTCCGTTATCTATAAAGACTATTCCTGTCTCATCAAGGGCGTAGGAAAACTTCTGGATACTTTTTGAGTAAGATGACTGGGCGGGGATACAGAAGGTTCCTGTCAGGCAGTCATAGTTGACCTCTGCCTTGGTGGTAAATATCTCATCATTGCTTATGTCGAAATCTATTCCCATATCAAAATTTTCGCTCTCTTTAGCCCATTGATCTGCTGTAAGCACGGCAACAAAGGGAGCTGCGGCGTCATGACACTGCTCAGCGCTGCATTCATCAAGCGTGTTCTTGATCAAAAAATACATATCTCAACCTCCAAAAGTGATGGATTTACTTGCTGATAACACAAAACACAAAAAATATTATAAACTATATACCTTATATTGTATTATTATCACGTGTAATATACAATATAGGGGGTTGAAGTAATAAACTGTTGGGAGGGAGAAATATGAATAGCATTTATACTAATACCATGGAAGACATAGTTTGCTACTGGATTGAGGCCGTGCATACGATAAACAGACTGGAGAGCCTTTCGGTCTTCACTGACGTGGCAGATCTGACGAATCTTGTGGCCGCTATAGATGATGCGGCAGATCCGGTTATCAGCATAATGTCTGATGCAGAGGACAGGCTTGGGGCTGCAATAGAGTCAGCCATAGCTTCAGGGGACGGTGACTTCAGAAAATATATGGACAAAGATATCCATAGCCGCATTGAAGATATCACCTATATGCTCCGCGAGAGATTTGAGGATATCTATGGGCCTTCAAGGCAGGAGCAGATGGCAAACTTTAACAAGGTACTGTTTGGATGTATGGACGAGGTGTGTGTTGCAGCATAACCTGTAAGTGCAAAGCAAAATGTTATGTTTGCCAATCCGATAAGGTTGCACAAAAGGCTCAGAGGAAATAAAAAGAAAGATGATCAGGGCGCTGTGCCTTTTTGTGGTATCTGGGCAAGAATGACAGCGGAAAAAATAAGAGCGCAGCCAAAAGCTTCCCGTCCTGTCATGGTCTGACGAAGGATAAGCCAGCCAAAGATAGAGGAAAAGACTGATTCAAGGCTCATGATGAGGGATGCAAGCGCAGGATTAAGATCTCTCTGTCCTATAGCCTGAAGTGTATATCCCACGGCGCAGGAGAACATTCCGGTATAAAGGATTGCGATCCAGGATAAGGGGCTTGAGAGGCTGCGGACCCATGCAGCAGGGTCAGGGATAAACTCAAATATCAGTGCAGCGATCAGAGAGGCTGCCCCGCTTACAAAGAACTGGACACAGGCCAGTGTTACAGGATTCATGACCGGTGCGTAGTG
>JAEEGL013088784.1_pt1 | contig 76546 bp, 58 predicted proteins | sample 9134231 | NCBI WGS metagenome assembly JAEEGL01 (sample SAMN16246548, study PRJNA631951) | gut metagenome | biome: gut microbiome; feature: rumen; material: fiber-attached | host: Bos | place: Iran: Karaj | collected 2018-10 | reverse complement strand
CTTCTCCAGTTTTAATAAAAAATTATTCGATAGGTGAGGATTGCCAAAATACTTTAAGAATAATGGATCAGCTCGGTGTGGAAAGGAAAAAGATTTCACCAAAAGAGTTTTATATTCATCCACAAAAACTCATAAAACCGGCAAAAGAGCTCTATGCAGGTAATTCCGGTACTACAACAAGATTATTAAGCGGAATATTGGCAGGACAAAATTTTACTTCAGTTATTACGGGAGATATTAGTCTTTCTCAAAGACCAATGAAACGAATTATAACACCACTTACACAAATGGGTGCTATAATTGATGCTAACGACAATAAACTACCCTTAAAAATTACGGGAGGAAGCTTAAACGGAATAAATTACAATTCTCCTATTGCAAGTGCCCAAGTAAAATCCTGTATCCTCTTTGCCGGGTTATTTGCTGAGGGTGAAACAACTGTTAGAGAGCCCTACAAATCACGTGATCACTCAGAAAGAATGCTTGAATATTTAGGTGCGGATATCATAGCAAAAGATAATTCAATAAGTATCAAAAAATCTGAACTTTCAGGTAATATAATAGAAATATCTAATGATATATCTTCTGCTGCATTCTTTATGGTTGCTGCTGCTATCTGTCCTAATTCAAAACTTTTGATTAAAAATGTCGGAATTAATCCCACCAGAGCTGGAATAATTGAAGTAATGAAAAATATGAATGCAAATATAGCTATACAAAATAAAAGAACATTTTGTAACGAGCCAGCCGCCGATATTCTTATCGAATATTCAGAGGAATTAAAAGGAACAACAATTGAAGGAGAAATTATTCCGAGATTAATAGATGAACTTCCGATTATTGCTATATTAGCAACGCAAGCAGAAGGAGTAACCATCGTAAAAAATGCAGAGGAATTAAAAAATAAAGAGTCTGACAGAATAAAACTCGTTTGCGAAATGGTTAAAGCTTTTGGCGGAGATATTACTCCTACAGAGGATGGCTTTATTATTAACGGTAAAACGGATTTAAAAGGTGATTGTAGTATTAATCCTAATCATGACCACAGAATTGCAATGAGTGCTTATATAGGAGGATTAATAAGTCAAAAACCGGTTTTAATAAAAGAATTTGAATGGGTAAATACGTCATTTCCGGAATTTTTGGAATTAATTAATACTGTATGTGAGGAATAAGATGAAAAGAGATTATGCAAAAAGAGAAAGAAAAGAATATACTTTTATAACGGAAATATATCAATTTATTGCTGTATATTTTGTTGTGATGCCTTATGTTTGGTTATTTTTCAGATGCAAAGTTGAAGGAACCGAAAACATCCCTAAAGGAGAATCCTTTATCGTTGCCTGCACACATTCTTCTTATTTGGATCCTGAACTAGTATCTTATGCGACCAAAAGACCAATAGCGTATATGGCAAAGAAAGAACTCTATGAAGTTCCTCTTTTAAGGCAAATAATAGTTATGCTTGGAACCTTTGCAGTAGACAGAAAAAAATTGAGTATAGCAACCATAAAAACAGCAAAAATGATTATTTCTACAAAAAAATGGATTATGGCTATGTTTCCTCAAGGCGGCAGAGATTTACCGGACAAAATAACAAGAATAAATCCCGGATTTGCATATTTAGCAAGAGCAACAAAAGCTAATATTTTGCCGATATCTATTTCAGGCGCTGCAGGCTTCAGCAAATTTCCTTTTTCTAAAAAATTAAATATCAAAATTGGCAAGCCTATTCCTTATCAAAAAGATTTAGCCGATACTATGCTAAATTGGTGTGAAGCCATAGAGCAACTGGGGGATTATGAATTTACCGATGAAGCAAAACAAAAAATCCAAAATTATAGAAATAAAGAAGCTAACAGGGAAAAAGAAAATGAAACTGCTGATTCAGAGAGTTAAAAATGCGTCCGTAACAATTAATAATCAACTTTTTTCTTCAATAAATCAGGGTATATTGGGACTTTTAGGTATAGAAAAAGGTGATACAAAAGAACAAGCCGATTTTTTGATTAATAAATTAAAAAATTTAAGAATATTTGAAGATGAAAATAACAAGATGAATTTATCTGTTTCAGATATTCAAGGAGAATTCCTTATTGTATCTCAGTTTACTCTTTGCTCTGATTGCCGAAAAGGAACAAGACCAAGCTTTGATAATGCTATGCCGCCTAAAGAAGCAGAATTGCTTTATGAATATTTCTGCAAAAATCTTGAAAAAGAGAGTAACTTAGAGGTAAAAACAGGACAATTTGGTGCTATGATGGATATAGCTCTGATAAATGACGGCCCTGTAACTTTTATGCTGGAAAAATAGGTTAATTTATCGGTAAATATATTGAAAAAATAGTTCCTTTATCAAGTTCACTGGATACTTCAATTTTACCGTTATGTTCTTTAATGATTTTTTTTGCTAAAGCTAGTCCCAATCCGGTTCCTTCTCCGCGTTTCTTTGTAGTGAAACCGAATTCAAATATATTTTCCAAATTTTCTTTTGATATTCCGCTTCCTGTATCTTGAATTTCGATAACAATATTGTCATCCTGTTTAAAGGTTCTTATTGTTATTTTACCTTCATCTTTTATGCTTTGAAGAGCATTCATTAATATATTCATAAATACTTGATTTAGATAATCAGGATAACAATTGATTTCTGGTAAATCTGAATACTCTTTTATAACAGTTATTCTTGACTTTATTTCATGAGAAATTAAATCAAGCGTACTGTTAAGTCCTTCATGAATGTTGACTCTTTTGAGTTTTGCTTCATCAAGTCTTGCAAAGTTTTTCAATGAGTGTATCATTTTTTTTATTCTGCTGATAGCTTCATTAGTAACAGGCATCATTTCATTTACTAATTCAAGTATTTCTTCTTTTGATGAATTTGAATTTACAATTTTTTCAAATAAATCTATATTGCTTGTTATTGCACCTAGAGGAGTATTTATTTCATGGGCAACACCAGCTACTAATTGTCCTAATGAAGCAAGTTTTTCTGTTTGAACTATTTGCAGTTGAGTAGCTTTAAGTTCTGCCAGTGCTTTTTCTAGTTCTATTTTTTGTTCATTTAATTTTTCAAAGAGTTTTGCTCTGTTGAATGCTAAAGATAAAAGATTTGCAATATTTTTTACTAAATCAAGTTCTTCTTTTTGCAGTATGTCTTGAACGTTTTCAGTATAAATTATCAAGTTTCCAAAAAACATTTCTCCATTAATTACCGGAACTGATATTTTATTGTATTCTATATTATTGATAGAAATTTTTTCTATTTTTATGTCTTGAATTTCTTCAGAATTATCGGAAAATTCAATATTTGAAATTTTAAAAGTTTTCTTTATTTCTGAAAAAACGCTATTCAATATTTCATTAGTGTCAATTGAACTTTGAATCTTGTTTGCAACAATATTTATAAGATTAGATTTTAACAGATTATTTTCAATTTTTATTTTATCATTTGTAAGCTTTGAAATTTCAGCTTTTTGGCTTGCGCTTTTTTCCTCAAAATTTTGATACAGTTGAATTGCTTTGTCATTTAGCAAATTTTTCATTATAACATATTTCATGTCGTTGTCTGAATGGGAATAAATTGTATATTCGGCAAATTGTGTTCGTGAAAGTTGTCTTGTAACATTTGCGGTGAAATTTTCTTTTGAAAGCAGCATTGCATTAATAGGGGTATAGTTTATAACATCCTCAGAGTTTAAAATTGCAACATCAAATTCAAACAGATGTGTTATTTCATTGATATTGTTAATACTGCCGAAGCTGTTTTTTGATGATAAATTTTGAAACAGTATATCTCCTTCATTATTTATAACAAAGATTTCGTCACTCGAAACATTTAGAAGATTTTTTACTGTCTCGTTAAGCATTATTACCCTCATGATATTTAATAAATGCTTGTATTGATCTGTCATAAGTTTTTTCTTGTTCAGGTGAAAAATAGCATGCAGGCAGTTCATTATATTGTCTGTGATATGCTATACATTCACAACAAAGACCTTTTTTAGAACAATTATAAGTACAATTACAATGTTTCTTATTTTCAAAAGATTTGCATTCCATAATTATTTCCTTTTAGTAAGCTCTACAAGTTTTTCTTTTATTTCATTATCTTGATTTTTGTTAATTTTGAGATATTTTTTCATAACAGATATTGCTTCTTTTGGATTATTGGTAACTTCATAAAAATGAACAAGTTTATTTACAATTGTTTTATCGTTTTGTTTAAATCGGAAAGCACTTCTGAGAGTAGATATTGCTTTATCTTTGTTGTTATTTAAGAATAATATATCTGATAATCTGATTTTGAAGTCGGTATTTTCAGTATCATACTCAATTGCTTTTGTGTATTCATCAATAGCTTCTTGAATAAAGTTGAGTCTGAAAAGATTTTCTGCATAATAGGAGTGATACATAGGATTTTTTTCATCAAGATTGGCTGCTTCCAGAAAATATGTTATTGATGAACTGAATTTCTTTTCATTAAATAGAATTAAACCTATATAAAAATATGCTGATGCATCATTAGGGTTCATTCTTATCATTTCTTTGTAAAACCACATAGCGTTTTCATAGTCACGTTTTATATAGTATAAGGCAGCCAAGCCCCATGTCGCATCATAACAATTCGGTTCTTTCTTTAAAATATCCATATAAAGGAGGATTGCTTCTTTGTGCTTGCCTTGATTTACGTATATTTGAGCTAAAGAAAGCAATGGAGCAATATTATCAGGATTAATTTCAATGGATTTTTCAAGTGTTTTTACCGCTTCTTCCGTAATACCAAGTATTGCCAGAACAACTCCTTTTTTATAGAGTGCATAATAATCATTCGGATGAGTTGATAGAGCGATATTGAAAGATTGAAGTGCGGAATTAAAATCCTTTTGTTTCATATAAATATCACCTGCAAGTTTTTGTGCATCTTGATTAAGAGGTGAAATTTTAATAACTTCATTTATTATATTTTGTGCTTTTGTTATTTCAGAGAGTTGGTAATAATTATTAGCAACAGCTATTTTTAATTCTGAATTTGTAGGATAATCACTTATTGCTTTTGTGAGAATAGCAATAGCTTGTTTATATTCTTTTTTTATACTCAGACAGTATGACAATAAATATATTGTCTCTGTATCGGAGGGATTTTTCTCCAAGATAGAATTGAATGTGTTTATTGCGAGTGCAAAATCCTCTTTATCTATATATATTTGTCCCAAGAGTTTTTTTGCCTCAATATTTTCACTGTCAATTAAAAAAGTATCAACTATGTATTTTCTTGCTTTCTTAAATTCTTTACTTTTGATATAAATTTTTGCAAGTAAAATTTTTGCATCAAGGTTTTCTCCGTTTAACAGAAGCGATTTTTTTAAATATTCTATTGCTTCATCCTTTTTTTCAAGTATGTAGCAAATATATCCTAATTTTTGGAAAATTGAACTTGTAGGTTTTAAATTAATGAGATTATATTTCAGTAGTTCATAGGATTCTTGATATTTTTCGAGGTCTAAATATATCTCATTAAGCTCTTCAAGTATTGACGTATTATTCGGGTTGATTTCAATTCCTTGTTTTAACCAATTAGCAGCTTCTTCCAAGTCATTCTTTTTTTTGTAACATGAAGAAATGTTATAGTAGTTATCAATATTATTAGGCTCTATTTCGGTAATTCTTTCATAGTTTGCAATTGCTTTGTCAATGTTATTTAGAGCTATATAGCATTGAGCTATTTTGTTAAGAATAAAAGTATTTGAAGTATCATTACTAAGAGCTTTGTAGTAAAGCTCGATTGCTTTTTTATAATCTTTTTGCATTAAGAAAGATAATGCATCTTCTAAATTCTTATCCAAAATTAACCTCTAAAAATCTTTGGTTTTATTTTAGCACAGTTTTCTTAAGCGAAGCAATCATCCAAAATGATGATAACATTAAAATTTAATATTTATTGCTAATTGTTTATATATTTGCTATAATCTACTTGTGGGGTTATTTCTCTGGAGTTTATATGCAGGAACCTTTGGATAAAAACGCAAAAAAATTACAAGCAATTATTAAAGCAAAACCTGTTTTAAAAGTAAGTAAGAAGAAAAAATCTTTTGATGAAAATTCTCCTGTATTTAGTATTAGTATTGCTGCGGAAATGATAGGTGTTCATCAAAGAACTCTTAGAATTTATGATGAAGAAAAAATACTTTCTCCCCAAAGAAGTGATAAAAAACGGCGGTTATATTCAATGAAAGATATTGAAAAGGGTCGTTTTATTCAGTATTTAACCAGAGATTTGGGTATAAATATTGCCGGAGTCAGATTTATTCTTTATTTGACTGAAAATTCTTCTTTAACTACTGTGGATTATATTCCTTATTTTCAACAAGTAGCTGAGCAATTAAATATATCCGTAGAAGAACAGCTTTCTATACGTTCTATGTTATCAAAACGAGGAAGAAAAAAATCTTAATCACATCTATAAGTTAAATTAATAATTATGAAAAATTTTTTTATTTGTTTTTTTACTATATTATTTTTCTCGGTAATTGTTTGCGGTGCTATTTATGCTTGTTGTTTAAAGAAGGATAAACAGTATTCTTTCTTTCATAAAGAAGGTCTCTATGTATTTGAATTTAGTTTAAACGGAAATTTGAAGCTGAGTCCTTATGTTGCCAATGGTTTAGAATCAGTTGAAACAATTGCAAAAAACAATAATGCGTTTTTTGCAATTAATACCGGTTTTTTTGATGCTGCAAATAAAAAAACAGTTTCCTATATTTATCAAAATGATATTTGTTTAGCTAATCCTAATAATAACGAAAATCTTTTAAATAATAAAATTTTGTTTCAAAATTTTGATAGAATTTTAAATCGTACAGAACTTCGTTTATATGAGTGTAAAAATAAAATTGTTGCAGATATTGTTCAGCATAATGATATATTAAAATCGGGATGCAAATTATTACATTCTACTCAGGCAGGTCCTATGTTTTTTCCTAAAAATACAATGGAAGAAGAATTTTTTGTTCAATTTAAGAATAATACTGCGGTGAGAGATTCTGTTTCGTTATTAATAAAAAAACCGAGAAGTTTTGTTGGAATAAGAGAGGATAAGCTGTTCTTTTTTATTACTGATGAAAATACTTCCTTAACTGTCTATGAATTGATAGAAAAAATTAAGCCCTACGAACTTGAAAAAGTTATGGGATTTGATGGCGGCGGTTCTGTTTCAATGTATGTCAATGACGAAAAAACGGATTTTTATTATAGTGCAGAAAAAGGCGGAATTTCCAGACCAATAAAATCTGCACTGATTATTAAGTAATTTTTTAAATTAGTTTGTTTAATTTTTCCAAATAAAACTCAATTATTGAAATAAGAGCATGTGTTAATAAGGAAGGTACTTTTGTTTCTTCTTGCCATTGATAATATCCGCAAGATGGAGGAAGCATAATAAGCGTATTTGTAGGGAACACTTTACAAATATCGGGACGATTTCCATAATCCCCGCACAAATTTTTATCTAATTTTTCACAATGATAAAAATACATTTTTGAATTTTCTTCCTTTTTAGAAACAACAAAATCGAAATATTCGGGATAAACAGCCCTTGCTTCTTCTTCTGAAGTATATGGAACAAAAACTGAAACAAATTGCGATGCAAATTCATCCCCATTTTTTGCCTTTTCTTTTAATTCCTCATAAGAAAATTCACTTCCTGCCAATTTGCAGCAAATAGCGCAACAGTTACAAGAAAACTTTTCTCTATATAGTTTTATTTCATTGAGTTTTGTTAAAATATCTCTTGATATTTCATTCTCAAGTTTTTCTTTTGCTTTTTTCTGCCAATTTTTATGCGGACAAAAATCAGGCAGTTCTTCAAAAAGCTGAAATTCATCATTTTGTAAAAAACAAGGAAAATTGCAGTTTTTGCATGAGGAATTATCTTTTAAAGAAAGCAGTTGATTGTCTATTTCCTTTTGTGCTTGAGGAAATATTTTTCTGTATAATTCTAATAATTCTTTATCGTGTTCAAAAAAATCAGACATTATTAAATAACCGCCAAAAATTCACTTGATTTAATTTTTTTGTGAGAATGAATGGAAATATATTTTTCCATTATATTAAAAGCTTCATTCAAATCATCTGTTTCTTTAACGATAAGAGGATTTGAAAGTATGTTAACAATTCTTTTCGTATTTCCGTCAGGATAAAAATTTTGAGAACAATTAGGACAGACAACACCACCCGCTGTTAAACTAAAACAAAAATTATCTTCGTATGGTTTTCCGCAGGAAGCACAGGCAGATAATGCAACTTCATATCCGATAATTTTCATAAGTTCTGTTTGAAATAAGATTACTGCTGATAAAATATCGGATTTTGAATTTGAGTCATTAATTCTGCTTAATGTATCGTTCATTAAGAAGTAAATTTTTTCGCAATTTATATCTTCTTCAATTCCAAATATATTTATTAATTCAGCACAATAACTTGCATAACTGATTTTTGAAATATCTGTTCTTATTTTCCCAAAGCCGTTTAAAACTTCAGCCTGGCTGACAATGTCAAGATTTTTGCCTTTTGAAATTAAAAGATTATTATTAACAAGCAAATCCATTCTGCCGCCGAGTTTACTTTTTGGCTTTTTTACTCCTTTGGCAACAGCTCTTATAATGCCGTAATCTTTTGAATACATCACAATTATTTTGTCATTGTCACTTAAATTGTAAGATTTTATATTTATTGCATTGGTTTGATAGTTTCTGCTCATTCTCTATCCTGTAAATTCTACATAGGTAAAATATCATAATTTAAATTTATTGACAAAATGGTTAAAAAGAATTTACAAATTAGCTTGCAAGTTATTTTTGTGCTACTATATAAGAATACAGGGAGATTATGGAGAGAATCAATGAGTGAAAGTCAAACTTATGATGCCAGTAATATTAGAGTTTTAGAGGGTTTAGAAGCAGTTAGGCTTAGACCCGGTATGTATATAGGTTCAACAAGCCAAAGAGGTTTACATCACCTTATATATGAAATTGTAGATAATTCAGTTGATGAATCTTTAGCAGGATATTGTGATACTATAAAAGTAACCGTTCATGATGATGAGAGTGTTACGGTTGAAGATAACGGACGTGGTATTCCTGTTGATATAAAACCTGATAGCGGAAAATCAGCTTTAGAAATAGTTCATACCGTTCTTCATGCCGGCGGAAAATTTGGTGACGGCGGTTATAAAGTATCGGGCGGATTACATGGTGTAGGTGCTTCTGTTGTTAATGCTCTTTCTGAAAAGATGACAGTTGAAGTATCCCGTGACGGTTGGGTTCACAGACAAACATATTTAAGAGGTGAACCTACTACTCCGGTTGAAAAAATCAGAGAAGCAACTACAACAGGTACAAAAACACATTTTTGGCCTGATCCTGAAATTTTTAGAGAAACAACAATTATAGACAGAGATGTTATTGCTACAAGATTGCAGGAAATGGCATTTTTGAATAAAGGGTTAAAGATTATTTTTACTGATGACAGAACCGAGCAAACTCAAGAATTTCACTATGAAGGTGGTATAGGCAGTTATGTTGAGTTCTTGAACAAAAATAAAACACCTTTGTTTGACAAACCTGTATATATTGATAAAACTATTGACGATATTCGTGTAGAAGTTGCTTTTCAGTATACTGATGCTTATAACGAAAATATATTGAGTTTTGCAAATAATATAAATACTCACAACGGCGGAACTCATTTAACAGGTTTCAGAAATGCTATTACAAGAATTATTAATGATTATGCGAGAAAAAATAATTTTTTACGTTCTCAAGATCAAAATCTTACCGGTGATGATGTAAGAGAAGGACTCACTGCTATAATTAGTGTTAAAGTTCCGGAACCTCAATTTGAAGGACAAACAAAGGAAAAATTAGGTAATTCTGAAGTTCAGCCGGTTGTGCAAAATGTAGTAGCCGATTGTTATCAGGAATGGCTTGAATTTAATCCGAAATTTGCAAAAACAATTATTGATAAAACGCTTCAAGCACAGAGAGCAAGAGAGGCAGCAAGAAAAGCCAGAGAGTTAACGAGGAGGAAAACTGCTTTAGAAAATTCTACCTTGCCTGGCAAACTCGCAGATTGTTCTTGCAGGGAAGCTGAAAAATGTGAACTGTTTATAGTTGAGGGTGATTCTGCAGGAGGCAGTGCAAAGCAAGGCAGAAACAGGAAATTCCAAGCAATTCTTCCTTTGAGAGGAAAAATACTTAATGTAGAAAGAGCAAGAATTGATAGGATTTACGGCAATGCTGAAATTCAGGCTCTTATTCAAGCTATAGGTATTAATACAACAAAAAATGATGAAGAGTTTGATATGGAAAAATTGCGTTATCATAAGATTATTATTATGACTGATGCTGATGTTGACGGTGCTCATATCAGAACGCTTTTATTAACATTCTTCTATCGTTTTGCAAAACCTCTTTTAGAAAACGGATTTGTATGTATTGCTCAGCCTCCTTTATACAAAGTTACTGTAGGCAAACAATCTGAATATTTGTATGATGACAAGGCTCTTGAACAAAAACTTTTCCAAAGAGGTACAAAAGATGTTATTCTTTTTGATAAAACTAAATCTTCTTCAGTAAAAGATGATGATTTAAATGACCTTATCAAAAACATGTCAGCATACTATAATGCCTTTAATACTCCTGTTTTGAAGGGTATTCCAAGTGTTGTAGTCAGAGCAATAATTCGTTCTGATATAGATAAATCATGTTTTGAAGATATTGGTAAACAAACACAAATTGTTGAATATATTTCACATTATCTAAAAGACCATGCGGAAAATTATGGTATAGTTGAGGCAAAAAATTATAAAGTTAAACTTAAGCCAAATGCTGATAATACAATTTTTAATATTGAAATTGATTTAGGCAGTGAAGAACAAGAACCTGTTCTTATTACTTCTACTCTTCTTAACAGTAAAGAGTTTGTTAAAGTTAAAGATTCTTATCCAGCAATAAGAGATTATTTATTGGAAGAGCAAAAAGAATTAATAATTCTTGCTGATAATAAGGATGAAGTAAAAATAAATACTTTTAGTGAATTACAGCACTTTGTTGAAGAAAGAGGAAAGAAAGGCTTAACTCTTCAAAGATTTAAAGGTTTAGGAGAAATGATGCCGCAGCAGTTGTGGGAAACTACTATGGATCCGGAAAATCGTACTCTTTTAAGAGCCAATATCAATGATGCTGTTCTTTGTGACAGATTATTTGATATTCTTATGGGTGATAAAGTTGAACCCAGAAGAGAATTTATCGAATCTAATGCTGTATATGCTACAAATATTGATATTTAAGCTTTTATAATAAAAGGAACTCTTAAATATGGATTATTCAAGATATACAAAAAAATACGTTCCGTATCTTTTTATGGCTCCGGCGCTTATTTTATTGATTGTTTTCTTTTTTATTCCGTTTTTTGAAAGCTTTTATATAAGTACGCTTGATTATTCACATGATATATATTCCCCAATATATGTTGGGGCTGAGAATTATATCAACTTAATAAAATCACCGATTTTTTATAAAACTATGTGGAATACCTTTTTGTATCTAATTGTAGCTGTTCCCTTGCTTGTAGTATTGCCTCTTATTATTGCTGTAGTAATCAATCAGAAGCTTTTTGGTATTAACTTTTACAGAGTATCAATTTATCTTCCTGTTGTTGTTTCTATAGTTGTTGCCGGTATTGCATGGAAATGGTTATATGCTGACAATGGTATTTTAAACTATTTTATCTCACTGTTTGGTTTACCTAAAATAGGATGGCTGACGGACTCAAGATTTGCTTTATATAGTGTTATAGCTGTTACGGTTTGGAAGGGACTCGGATATTACATGATGATTTATCTAGCAGCACTTACTACAGTTCCTAAAGAACTCTATGAAGCAGCAGATATAGACGGAGCAAATGTTTTGCAAAAACATCTTGCGGTTACTGTTCCTCACCTGCTTCCCGCAATAGCACTTGTTGCTATTATCAGTTCCATCAGTGCAATGAAGGTCTTTGTGGAGATATATATAATGACTCAGGGAGGACCTTTGTCATCAAGTATGACAATAGTTTATTATATATATCAAAGAGCATTTGAACATCTTGATTTAGGTTATGCTTCGGCGGCCGGTGTTGTTTTAATGATAGTAATTATGTTTATAAGCGTATTTAATATTAAAAAGATAGAAGGTCAGGGTATGGTACAATGAAAAATCTTCTTAAAAGAATATTTTCTCATATATTTTTAATAATAGTTACTATTATATCAATAGGACCTTTTATCTGGCTTATTTCTACTGCGCTTAAATCTCCGGGTGAAAATATTTTTTCTTATCCGCCAAAATTTATTCCTGATATGATTACATTTCAGAATTTTATTGATGCTTGGAATGCAGTCCCGTTTATGGGATATATAATTAACAGTACAATTGTTGCGATTATGACCATTGTATTAAATTTGATTTTTTCTGCGCTGGCTGCTTATCCGCTTGCAAGAATGGAATTTAAAGGCAAGAACTTTTCGTTTTTTGCCCTGCTTGCAACTATGATGGTACCTTTTCAAGTAATAATGATTCCTTTGTATTTATTGACATTACGACTTAATCTCGTTGATTCTGCTTCAAATTTTGCAGGTTTTTGGGGACTTGTACTTCCTTTTGGGGTTAGTGCATTCGGAATATTGCTTATGAGACAAGCCTTTCTTGCAATACCAAAAGAATTGGAGGAAGCTGCCATAATAGACGGGTGCAATGTATTTCAAATCTGGTACAGAGTATTATTGCCGCTTGTAAAACCGTCGCTTGCTACACTTGCGATATTTACATTCGTCGGCTGTTGGGGAGAATTTCTTTGGCCGAGTATAGTTTTAACAAAGCAGGAAATGTTTACGCTTCCTTTGGGATTAAATTATCTGCAAGGCTTTTTTAGTTCAAACTGGAGGTTTATTGCAGCCGGTGCAATTATTTCAATAATACCGATATTGATATTTTTCCTTGCTCTGCAAAAATACTTTATTGGAGGGCAAACTCAAGGCGCTGTTAAAGGTTAAATGATGCAAAATTTTGAACAAATACTTACTTCTCAGGAAAAATTCAAAATTAATCTAGGATTAGAAAGAATTGGAAAAATTCTTGCGCTTTTTGATAATCCTCAGGAACATTTAAAAGTTATTCATATAGCAGGGACAAACGGAAAAGGTTCTACTGCTACTATGCTTAACAATGTATTGATTTCTTCCGGATTTAAGTGCGGATTATATACGAGTCCTCATATTTTGTCATATACTGAGAGATTTAAAATAAATAATATTGATATAAATGAAGAAAGACTAAATTCAATCTTGAATTCTGTAAATAATAAGGCAAAGGAAAATAGTATCGATTTGACTGAATTTGAACTGCTTACAGCTATAGCTTTTATTTATTTTAATGAAGAGAAGACTGATTTTGTCATATTAGAAACAGGTTTGGGTGGAAGATTTGATGCTACAAATATAATTAAACATCCTTTATGTTCAATTATAACCTCTATTTCAGAAGATCATACAGATAGATTGGGTGATACAATTGACAAAATAGCGTTTGAAAAAGCAGGAATAATAAAAGAGAATTTACCGGTGATTATTTCTGAAAATAATTTGGGCAGGCATGTTATAGAAATTGTTGCAAAAGAAATGAATGCCCCTTTATATTTAGCTGAAAATTTTGCTCTAAAAAATTTATTAACAAATGAATTTACCAATGAAGAAAAAAGTTACAAACTTTCTCTCTTGGGTATTCATCAGGGAGAAAATCTCGGACTCGTTATACAAGCTGTTGATGTATTAAAGAGGAATTTTGTTATTAATAATATTGAAGCTGGATTAAAAAATAGCTTTATACCTTGCAGAATGCAATATTTTGAGGAGTATAATATTTTATTTGACGGAGCTCATAATGAAAATGCATCAAAACTCTTAAAAGAAAATCTTGATTTGTATTTTAAAGGTAATGAAAAAATTTTTATTTTTGGAGTTTTAGCAAGAAAAGATTATAAATCAATAATAAAAAATCTGTTTAATGATAATGAAAAAATATCTATTGTTGATGATTTTGAAAAAACAGCAATAAAAAAAGAAGTTTTAAAAATCGAAATCACTTCCCGCTGCAAAAATATTACGTATATAGATAGTTCCGAAAAATTAATTAGAGAGAGATTAAATAATACGAAAGAATATAATAAATCATTACCGTTATTAGTGATTACAGGCTCATTTTACCTCTGTGCCCAATTCATGAAAAAATATTTTTAAAATAATAAATTTTTATTAAAACAGGCAATTTTTTCTCATCATTTTACTTTATTTCTATATAAGAGACATGTTTTCTAAACATGAAAAGTTGAAAGTACGAATTATGGAAATTAGAGAAGGAATATGCAAATGGCTGGAAACATAACATCTGTAATTTTAAATCAACAACAGGTAAAATTACCTGATATTAAGCTGCCGCAGCAAAATATAGTGCCTGGTTTACCTGTGCAGGCACTTCCAAAGGTACCTGATTTAAAACCTCAATTACCGCATGTTCAGGCAAGTCATATTACGGTTCATCGTTTTAGTAAAAAAGCAAATATACCGGTATCTTTACCAATTTCTTTTCAAAAAGGTTCTTTGAAGCTTGATAGAATGCTTTCTCCTGAGGCAAAACAAAAAGCTATGATTGAGCACGCAGAAAGCATGTTTGCACAAGTCAAAATGGCAATAGGAGATTTTGCCCAAAAAATGACGGAATTTTTTAATAATTTTGGACCTGCTACCCCTGCTTTATTTGCTACAGATGCAATTGCAGGTATTACTTCTGCAATAGGTACACAAAATGCTTTTACTGCACCTTTGAAAGATGTTGACCATATAGATTTTGATAATAGAGTAAACAATTCAAATTCGCAAGAAGTATTTCGAGAAGAAAAATATCAAAACGGAGCAATATTCCCCGAAGAAAAAGATCCGCTGCATAGATATTCATTTGAAGTCGATAAAAGTGAAAGTTTCACTGCTAAATATAATTCGGATGACAAATTGGTTTCTTTAGTGAATGATAAAAATGGTCGTTTTAAATTTAAAGTCAGTTATGAAAACAATGAAATAAAACAGTATGAATATTTTCATTCAAACGGAACTCAAGATTTCTACTTTAAAACGCAAAGCGGTATAATCGATTTAATGTATGCAAAACCTGAAATTGTAGAAAAATTTAAGAAACTTTCAAGTGCGGAATTAGAATATTTAAGCAGACCTGAAAATAAAGAAATATTAAGTGATTATTATGAAAAACTACTTAATCCTGAAAAAGTTTTAAGGGAAGAAAAGTATCAAAACGGAGAAATGTTCCCCAAAGAAAAGGATCCACTGCAAAGGTATGCATTCTCATCTGCAAGAAACAGAAGTTTTACTGCAAAATATAACGGTATAGATCAATTAATTTCAGTAACTCAAGATGAAACGGGTGAATTTGTATTAAAAGTCAGTTATGAAAACAATGAAGTAAAACAATATGAATATTTTCATTCAAACGGAACTCAGGATTTCTACTTTAAAACGCAAAGCGGTGTAATCGATTTGAGATATGCAAAACCTGAAACTATAGAAGAATTTAAGAAATTTTCGAGTGCTGAATTGGAATTTTTAAGCAGACCTGAAAACAAAGAAATATTAAATAATTATTATGAAAAATTACTTAATAAAGTTAATCAACCAAAATTGAAAATTGAAACCGAAGAGCTGAAAGATGGTTCAAAATTAGTAAAAAGTTTAGAAGATCATGTGATAAAAATTAATATGGTTGGTAAAGAAACAGATAAAGGAGAATGTTTTAATTTTGAAATAAAAGCAGGCGAAAGTTATAAATTTGATAGTTCAGGAAAAATCATATCCATAGAACATTTAGATGGTACAGAAACAACTTTTGATTACAGTGATAATGAACTTATTAATGCTACCTATACTGATAAACAAGGTAATATTTTTAGGAAATTCTCTAACGGAGGAACTTATACTGAGATGAAAACTCCAAATGGCTATTACGGAACATCCAGAAATCCTGACGGGAGTGTTTATCATGTAAATATAAATAATAATGGTAATCATTTTATTTTTAACAAAATTGATAAGGGTACTTTTAATTACAATGCAAATATAGGTGACGTAATATCTGTTGAACTGCTGAATATTTCAGCAGAAGAAGTGAAAAAATTGAATGGTGTATATACATTAGAGGGATTAACAGCGTATTTTAAAAATATAAATATAAATGTTTATGACAAACATTTAGGTAACAGATATATTTCAATAGGCGAAGCTGTCGCCAGTAGTAATTATTCAGATAATCCGGATGTAATAAAACATGCAAAAATGGTAATAGAACAATTATTGCCTAACAAAAAAGCATATTTAAAGTTAATACAAGCATTTCATCCTGACAGAAATCCAAATGTAGATTCTACATTGATGCTTTTTATTAATCAATTAAAAGCTATCAAAGATAAACTTGATGCAGGATTAGAAAATAATGACTATAATGGATTTGCACAAGAAAATAACGGTGCATCATATAATCAAAATCGTTATAATACAAAAGAAGAAAGAATAAAATGGAAAAATCCGAATACACAAGAAGATTTGTATATGACAAGAGCGCAATTATACGAGTTATTAAATCTTAGTGATTTGCAACAAAATATCTTGTTTAAATATTTGGGAAATACTCTGGAATTACTGACACCTGCTCAATTAAAGACTTTAAGCCAATTTGAAGACAGAAATTTGTTATTTCTAGTAAAGGAATTAAAAGGCATAGAATCATTGTCGGCATCTGAGTTAGAAAAATTATCATCATACAATTTTGAAGAATTATTTGATTATATTAAAAGTAAAGGATTTTAAGATATTATTTGATATAATGTAAAATACCGTTTTATAAAGCAAGTTTTATTATTCATTAAAATATATGAAATATACTACGATAATTTTACATAATTTATGTTATCTGAACCATTTGTATCTATTTGTTAGGTCACTCGCAACATTTTCTTTTGGCGGCAAAAGAAAACGTTGCACAAAAGAAAAGCCGCCGTCAGATATAAATTAGCTAAATTTGCTAAAATTCACTGGTTAAAATAATTAATATGATAGTTTAAAGCGTGCGTAACTCGAAAAAATATTATTTAAGTAAATAATATTTTTTCTCAAACATACGCCGCCAAATAAATTTGACCGTTCATTAAGCAAATTAAACTAATTTATATAAGACGGGAAAATATTTGAGCTTTATTACCAAAGTAATCAGCGGTGGAATATTAGGTGCGGAGCATGTTCGAGGACTAAATTTTTTATATTTTCTTATTGCTTATTTAATTAGAAAATTTAAAAATTTAAGTCCGAGTTTGCTCCGCTTTACCAAACAAATACTGTTACTTAGCAGCGGGCAAATTAGTAGCACGCCGGGTTTTTCTTTCTTTGGTAGGGGGTTTCTTTCTTTTTGTTGCGAGGTAAAAAGAAAGAAACCTCCGAAAAAATGACCCAATTATCAAATTAAAGAATTAATTAAGTCGACACGTCATCGATATTTTAATATGCAAACATATTGAAATACATGCCTTTTCTTTTAGGAGAAACATTATATAAGATAACTTCGATTTATTCCGATAACATAAATTATGTAAATTTATTTTTTATAGTAGTAATTGTTAATTGAATTATTCAAGAATATCTAGTATATCCGTGATAGCTTTATCTAATTTGTCATTAATAATCTTTTTATCAAACTTTTCAGCTTCTTTTAATTCTCTGTCTACTTGCGCTAATCTCAATTTAATTGCTTCTTGAGATTCTGTATTTCGTGAAATTAGTCTGTGTTTAAGTTCTTCTATATTAGGCGGCATAATGAAAATAAGTTTGCTGTCCGGAAATTTATTCTTTATTTGCATAGCCCCTTGTACTTCAATTTCTAAAATTATATTTCTACCGCTATTAATAATGTTTTCAATATTAGATATTCTTGTGCCATAATAATTCCCCGCAAACTGCGCATATTCAACAAATTCATTTTTATTTATACCGTTTAAAAATTCGTCCTTGGATATAAAAAAGTATTCTCTGCCGTTTTCTTCTCCCTCTCTTGGGAGTCTTGTAGTCGAAGAAACAGAGAGAGAAAATTTATTCGTTCTCTTTAAAAGTTCTTTTACGATAGTCCCCTTCCCTACTCCTGAAGGACCTGATATAACAACTATACTTCCTTTTTTCATATTAGAAACCCTTTTCATGTTATTCTACCAAAATTAATAATAATTTCAAGGAAAAATTATTATTCCTTAACTTTTTATATTAATATTTGTTAATTTTAAAATTTTTTTTAACAAAATATATTTTTTTGGTATTTATATGTGTAGTGTAGAATTTCTTTTTTATGAATTATTTATATATGAGGGTTGTAAAAATGCAAATAAGTAAAATCAGTGCTAATACTTTCGGGTTAATCTTTAAAGATAATGCAATGGAATTTTTTGAAAGAAAATACAAAAACAATCCCAAAAAACTTCTTGAGGTAGATAGAGTAGTAGCTACATATCCTAAGAATATTGAAATTGATATAATTAAAAAAGATATTTATGATTCCGGTAAAAAATCGAATGTTGAAAAGATTTTTTGGCAGATAAATGATAAAATAGAAAAAAGCGATATTGAGTTTGATTTTAATGAAACGGATGATATTTTAACTATTGAGAGATTATTAAAATATTATAAGGGATATAAGTAAAATATTTGGTTGTATGATTTTTTCTTAATTTACATTCCTTAATTATTTTAAATTAATTAAGAAATATACTCGTGTTTATGATACACTTATTTTACTGTGAGTGAAAAGGAGTATTTATGCGTATATTATTTACATTTCTATCTGTATTTTTTCTGTTCTGTAATTCATGTTTTGCAGGCAGTATAGATGAAAAAATAGATACAATTGTTGCCCCGTGGTCTGATTTCATTTCAAATAGAATTGTTTTTTATCCTATACATATTAACGGAGTCGATTTACCGATAATTATTATTTGGCTTTTTGTTGCAGGTATTGTTTTTACAGTTTCAACTAAAGGAATTTCAATTTGGGGCTTCAAACATGCTCTTGATTTGCTTACAGGTAAAGTAAGAACCGGAACTAGAAAAGGTGAAGAAGGTGAAGTTTCATCTTTTCAAGCTCTAATGACAGCTTTGTCAGGTACTGTAGGACTCGGTAATATAGCTGGTGTTGCAGTTGCCATTACTATGGGTGGACCTGGTGCTTTATTTTGGATGATAATTGCTGCATTTCTGGGTATGACATCTAAATTTGTTGAGGCAACAATGGGGGTTAAATACAGAAAAATAAATATTGACGGAAGTGTGTCCGGTGGACCTATGTATTATATTATGTATGGACTTACAAAAATGAAATTGAGATTTTTAGCACTTCCAATGGCTGTGTTCTTTTCTGTCATGTGTATTGCAGAAGCCTTTGGCGGTGGAAATATGTTTCAGATAAATATGGCAACAAAGCAGGTTATTGAAATAACAGGTGGTGCTTCAAGTTTCTTTTACTCTCATGAATGGGTTTTCGGAACAATTGTTGCAGTTGTTGTCGGTTGTATAGTAATAGGTGGTATCAAAAGCATAGTAAAAGTTACTGAAAAACTTGTTCCTTTTATGATTGCGCTATATATGATTGCGTCAATAATTATTATTTTTGCTAATTTTATGGCTATACCACATTGCATAAAAACAGTTATTACTCAAGCCTTTCATCCTGTTGCTGTTAAAGGCGGTATCCTGGGTGCGATTATTTGGGGGATGAGAAGATCTGTTCAATCGAATGAAGCAGGTGTCGGGTCTGCACCTATTGCATATAGTGCTGTACAAACAACAGAGCCTGTTTCACAAGGCTTTATTTCACTTTTGGAGCCGTTTATTGATACTGTTATTGTTTGTTCTATGACAGGGTTTGTTATTATTTCCACAGGTCAATATTTGAATGCCGAAGGTATAGAAGGTGTGGAACTGGCTTCTCGTTCTTTTGCTACAGTCATACCATTTTTTCCTATAATTTTAGCTTTTGTTGTAATCATGTTCGCTCTTTCTACTCTGATTAGTTGGGCATACTACGGGCAAAAGGCATGGTCGTTCTTATTTGGTGAAAATGATATTGCGGTAAAAATATTTCAGGTCATCTTTTGTATATTTATTGTAATTGGTTCTGCTCTTAATGTTCAGAGCGTTGTTGATTTTACCGATGCGATGATGTTTGCAATGAGTGTACCTAATATTATTGTATTATATATTATGTTGCCGATTATTTTAAAGGATTTGAAAAAATATTGCAGAAAATACGATGTAGGTATTCATAGGAATAAAAATACTAATTAATTTTTTTGATATATCATATAAAATGTTATAAGAAAGAAAGAGGTCAAACGTGGACATTACAACTCAAACTTTAAATTTTTTATCATTCTTGGCTAATATAGCAGGCGGTTATGGCATTGCAATCATTATAATTACTGTTGTTATCAGATTGGCTCTTTGGGGACAAGGAGAAAAACAGCAAAGAAGCATGAGAAAAATGCAGGAGCTTTCTCCAAAATTGAAATATATTCAAGAAAGATACAAAAATGATCCGCAAAAAATGCAAATGAAAATGCAGGAGTTTTATAAACAAAATGACTTTAATCCTTTTTCCGGTTGTTTGCCATTGATTATTCAACTCCCCATTTTTATACTCTTATACCAAGCTCTTATTAGTCCGCAATTTATTCAAATTGCCGGTGACAGTTCTTTTCTTTTTATCCAAAGGCTTGATAATGTATGGAAAAGTTATTCCGGAAAAAATAATGATGGAGTATTCAGTGTTACGGCACATGATACTTTTGGTATTCCTTCCAAAATAACCGTAAAAATGAAAGATGGACAAACTGCCGATGTAAAAATTATTAATGCTGCAAGAGGTGCCATAAAAGTTAAGGGCGAAATTGAACCTTCAAAACCAATGGATTTAAAATTATCTTTTGACAGCATAAAAGGATTGGATTTTGAACAAAAAGATAATATTGCTTCTGCCAATATTTCGGTTATAAATAATTCTACAAAAGAAATGGAAAATGTTGATTTTGTTCGTGACGGAGGTAATCTTGTCGGGAACATACCTACAAACAAAGCAGAGACTGCTTATCATTATGATGTATTATTCCTTATAATTTTATTTGCATTATCTATGATTTTTGCAACAAAGGTTACAACAAGTATTTCTAAAAAATCAAAAGTTCAACCTGACGCTCAGCAGCAAGCTATGCAAAATACTATGGGGACAGTTATGCCGATTGTATTAACAGGTACGTTCTTATTTATACCAATACCTGCCGGAGTACTTCTTTATTTGGTTGTAAGTAACATTATTCAGATTTTCCAAACTATTTATATAAATAAAAAAATTGATGCGGAAGATGAAAAATCGAATAATGATGTTGATAAAAAATATGACTTGGAAAATGCAAAACAAGTAGAAGTAAAAAATATAAAAAATAACGATGACAACAGTGATAACAAATAATGATGATACAATTTGTGCAATAGCTACGGTTTTAGGTACAGGAGGAATTAGTGTCATTCGTATCAGCGGAAAAGAAGCTTTTTCTGTTGCACAAAAAGTATTTTTTCAATCAAAAGAGAAGAAAAACCTTAATTTTGAAGCAAACAGAGTTTATCATGGATATATATATGATGCTGATGAACTTTTAGACGAGGTTGTTTTGTTATGTTTTAAATCTCCTATGAGTTATACCGGTGAAGATGTTATAGAAATTCAATCGCATGGCGGTGTTGCTGTTACAAAGGCTATTTTTGAGCTTGTACAAAAGCAGGGTGTAAGAATTGCTGATAGAGGAGAATTTACCAAAAGAGCTTTTCTTAACGGAAAAATGGATTTATCACAAGCTGAGAGTGTACTGGATATTATCAGTGCAAAAACTACAAAATTTGCTAAGAAAAGTGTATTAAATCTCTGTGGAAAATTAGCTTCAGAAATTTCAGAAATCAGAGATGAAGTTATTGAAATACTTACTCATATTGTTGCTGCAATAGATTTTCCAGAGGAAGTTGAGGAGCCTGATTATGATGAGCTTATTAATTTTGTTAATAACATAATTAGAAAAATTGATAAGGTGTTGTCAGGTTCAAATATTTCCAATTGTTTAAGAAGTGGTATAAAAGTTGCTTTTGCGGGCAGACCGAATGTCGGAAAATCATCTTTATTTAACAATTTATTGAATTATGAAAGAGCAATAGTTACTGATATTGCAGGTACAACAAGAGATGTAATTGAAGAAACTTTTGATGTTGATGGTATACCTGTTACTATATTTGATACGGCTGGTATCAGAGAATGTAATGACGAGAATGAACATAATAAAATTGAACAAATAGGTATAAATTATAGTCTTAAATTTATTGAAGAAGCAGATATTGTGATGTTTTTATTTGATTTGTCAAAAGGATTTTCTGCTGAAGATGAAAAAATATTGGAAACCATAAAAGATAAGAAAAAAATAATTATCGGAACAAAAGCTGATTTAAATAAGAAAAACAATACATTAAGTGGTGTTATAGAAATATCAAATTTGAATAAAGCGAATATAGATGTAGTTTTGGATAAATTAAGAAGTTTTGTATATGATTATGATACAACAGAAAACAGTGATTTTTTGACGAATTCAAGACAACAAGAGAGTCTTTTAAAGGCTAAAACATCGTTGGAAAATGTTTTAACAGGATTAAGAAGCAGAGAAATCCAAGACTTTATTTCTATAGATTTGACTCAAGCAGTTTCTTATTTGGGTGAGATTACGGGGGATGATATTTCTCAAGAAATTATAGATAATATTTTTGAAAAATTCTGTATTGGAAAATAAATAGTATTTAGGCAATTTTTTTTTATAAAAATACTTTATTATTTTGTAAGGTAATTTATTAAGGTAAGGAGTAACAATGAGTACATGCCCAGGAATACAGGAGCATTGTAATGTTCCGAAATGCAAAAATCATCATGACAAATTAGAAAATGTGACACAAGTTGCATATCACGTTTGCAATACTGAATGTAAAAACGATAAAAAACATAATGATATGTTAATTTCGTTTAATGACAGTGCACCTCAGAAAGTAGTAGACAGTTTTGCCACACACAAAGTATTTATAAATAAAAGTAGCGATGACAAACTGCAACTGACGGATACAGAAGGTGATACCCCATTATCAATATTCTACTATGATGAAAATAAAAAAGTATTCTATCATGCGGAAAATATTTTTAACAATGCCTCTCCTACGATTGGAAATGTTCCGAGAGGAAAAATTCAAAACAGTAGAGAAAATGAAGGAAATGATAAAGCAGATGAAAAACAAAAAGATTCCGTATCAGATTTTAAATCAAAATTTATGAAATTTTTAGGTTATGCTATAACTGTTGCTGCTGTTATTGGGATAGCGTTTACTATTCCGCAGGTAAGGACTTTTATTATTAAAAGTTTTCCGAAAATAAAGAAAGGGTTATCAAATATTGTAAAGATGGCTTCTGACGGTCTAAAAAATACGAAGAATTTTATAAGTAAAAAATTTAGTTTTTTGAAAAAAACGGCAGTAGAAGATGTATTAGAACCCATTGCTGAAACACAGGTTATAAAACCGCCGGTTAATGCACCGATACCTGCTCCGGCATAAATATAGATAAGTTTATTCTTGCTTTGGTTAAGATTTTTGCAAGCTGTAACGATATTGTAATAAGAAAATAAATAAAATTATATTTATTGTCATAGAGCCTGTTAAAAGTCCTAACCAAAAGCCAAGAATATTCATTTTTAAATATAATCCTAAGAATATACCAACAGGTAAAGAAACAAGAATATAACCGATGAAGTTTGCAATTAAAACAATATTGGTTTTTTTTATACCTTTAAATATTCCTCCGATAGATACTTGCAGAGCATCAAATATTTGGAAAACTGATACCAGACAAAGAATAGGAATAACAATGTTGATTAGTTGTTTGTCGGGAGTAAAAAGTTCAGCTAAGTAAGAGGGAAAGCAAACAAGAATTACACTGCATAGTGCAATAAAAACAATAGGTATAGCTATTCCTACTTTTGCATAATTTTTGAGTGCAATATAATCTTTTGCACCATTTGTGTACCCGACTTTTATTGCTATTGCATTAGAGATAGCAAGAGGGAACATGAAGATGATACTCACGATTACAATAATTATACTTTGAGCTGCCGCATACAAACCTGATATTCTTGCAAGAAAAACTGTTACTGCATTGAATGCTACAAATTCGACCAATAAGGCAAAAGATATGGGTAAACCTATTTTTATAATATCATGATAGAATTTGTTTGATATATTTACCCTTCTGTAATTAAATCGCATTAAACAATATATTAAAACAGATAGTCCCATAAAGCTTCTTACTAAGATTGTTGCCAGAGCAAGTCCGTTTATTCCCATAGAAGGTATCTTCCAAAAACCGAAAACGAAAATATAATTAAGAATAAGATTTAGAAAAATAGCTATTATAGCAACAAAATTAGGGAAAAAAACTATTTCAAAGCCTTGCAAAAATTCTTTTAAAGCTCCATGCAGATATGCTCCAAATATTGATAAAGATACAAGATATATGTAACTTTGTATCATTGGAACAAGATGTTTTTCAAAGCCGAAATATGGAATTAATATTCCGGAGAAGGCAGTTAGAATTGCAACTACAAGTGCTTCCCATTGAGAAAATTTTATTGTAGGGAAAAAATATTTTTTTGCAGGTTTTTTTGCTCCTCTGATATTAGAAATAATCGGAGATATACTTACAAAAAATCCGACACCAATCATAAAGATACAGCTTATAATAGAATTAGCGATACTTGTGGCTGCTAAGGTTTGAGTTGAATATCTTGCGGCAATCAGTACATCTCCTGCTCCTATTAAAATAATACCTAAATGTCCCATTACCATAGGAGAAGCTAAACTTATGAGCTCTTTTGCATATTGTTTATAGATATTAAAATTTGTATTCATTTTGAACTTTCTTAAATCTGCCATACAAAAGATTAACATAAAAATATTATTTATAGTATTAATAGGTACAGTTAACCGATATAAATATTTATTATTAATGAATAATGATATTGTGGAGGAATTATGAAAATAATAATTTTTACAGTAATAATTATTATAAATTTATTGTTTATTGAGTTCCCTTCTTTTGCCGCATCAGGAGTGAGTAACTCAACAAAAAGTAAAGTTGAAGGAACAATGAAAAAAACATCTGATATGATTAAGGCAAGCAATATGCAGCTAAAGGAGGAGTACTTAAACCAAAATAATGAATATTTATGGAAAAAGTTAGAAGATTACAGGAATAGCTTGAAAAATAATCAAACTAATTCGAAAAATAATATTGTAAATTAATCTTACATAAAATATTTCATCTGTAAGTAAATACTACTTATTATTAAAGATATGATACTGATTATTGCACCGTATTTCATAAAGTATAAAAATGGAATATTATGTCCTTTTGCATTTGCATTTTCTGATACGATAACATTAGCAGCAGCGCCTATTATTGTGAAGTTTCCGCCAAGACATGCACCGAGAGATAAACTCCACCACAGAGGAGTAACATCCATGCTGCTTGACATGTCGGCAATAAGCGGAGCCATTGTAGCCGTATAAGGAATATTATCAATGAAGCCGGAAAAGATACCTGAACCCCATAATATAAACATTGAAGCCAATTGATTACTACCACTGGTTACTTCAATAAGCTTTTGTGCAAGGAAGTGAATTCCTCCTGTTGCTTCAATTCCACCTATGATAATGAATAATCCGACAAAAAATGCAAGAGTATTCCATTCAACCTCTTTTAAAACTTCTTTTGGATTTTCAAATAATAAAAGTATAGAGGCGCCTGCTAAAGCTGAGACATAAGTTTCTATATGCGTTATATCGTGAGTAACAAAGCCGAAAATTACTAATGCTAGGATAATTAATGACCTTATCATAAGATTTTTATTCTTTATTGTGCCTTCGTTTGATAAATTAAGTGCATTACTTATTAAAGATTTATCTACAATAAGATGTTTTCTGAATAGAAAACATAATATGCAAATAGCACAAAACAGAATAACTGAAATAACAGGAGTAAGTGTAATTAAAAAGTCCAAGAAAGATAATCCGGCTTTACTTCCGATAATTATATTCGGAGGATCCCCTATTAAAGTTGCAGTACCACCTATATTAGAAGCCAAAACTTCAGATATTAAAAAAGGAACAGGTGATATGTTAAATTGCTTTGCAATGATAAAAGTAACAGGCATGATTAAAATTACCGTAGTTACATTATCAAGAAAAGCAGATACAACTGCAGTAAATAGTGCCAAGGCTGATAGTATTAAAAGAGGTTTTCCTTTGGTTAATTTTAATAATTCTATAGCAACCCAGTCATACATACCGCTTTTAGCTGATACACCTACTATTATCATCATACTTACAAGTAAGAATATTACATTAAAATCAATATACTGGAAAGCTTCTCTTCCTCCAACTAAGCCAAGTAATAATGTTATGCCTGCGCCAACAAGGGCTACTGTCATTTTAGGTATTTTTTCAGTAGCGATGAAAACATAGGCAATAGCCAATATTGAAAAAGAAATAATCATTCCGTATGTTTGAATAAAATTTTCCATAAACAATCCTCTCTAATCTCTTTTTTATAATTTTACATTAATAAATAATTTTCCGCAAATAAAATAGCAATTTTTTTTAACAAAATGTTTTTATAAATATATAGAGAAAGAGAAAAGGAGAATATGAGCATGACGTTTATACAAAAACCTCAAAATTTGGCAGATGAAAACTATAATTTTAGATTAGCAATTGACAGTCGGCTTCCAGATATGACACAGGAAGTATTAACTTGTTTGCAAAAAAATTGTTCAAATTTTCCTATTGGAGGAAGTTCTGTTTTTGGTGCCGATAATTTTAATACAGGTATGAGTCAAGGTTTTGACCAAAACGGAATAAAAAATGAAACTTCTATTTTTTCAAGTTATAAAGCGATAAGTAAATTATCACCTGAGCAAAAGAAAAAGTTGGATGATTGCGCAAAAGAAATATCAAAAATTGTTGAGGCAAAAGTAAAACTTGACAAAGAACGTGATGAAAATGAAAAAAATAATAAAGACAATACAAAAACTTTAGAAAAAGTATTTAATGAAAACAATTTAAGTACTACAGGATTAAGTGATGAACTTAAAAATACAACAGATATTGATAAAATTCAGGAAGAACTCGATAAAGCACTTGATAAAAAGAGAGAAGAACAGGAATCTTTGAAGAAAGATTATTTCGGTGAAGATGCTCCTGCCGATCTTGTAGATATCAATATTGAAAATATTGATAATACCGAATCAAGAATATTAAATAATTTAGTAAAAGATGAAGCGCAAAAACATGAAAAATGTGTTCAAATATCTGAAAAATTAAAAGGTGTTCAAGATCAGATGAAGGCTGAAATTGAAGCTGCAATAAAAACAACAAGTAATCAAAACGACAGAAATAAAAGAGTACAAGATATTCAAAACAAATACAGAAAAGAAATAACTACTCTGACTCAGCAAAAAGTAAAAGCTGATGCAGCACTTGAAAAAGCAAGATTAAAAGTTACCGAATATGGGCAGAAAGCTGCGAAAGACGTAAAAACAATAGGCATTGACGGAAAAGAAGTAAAAGTTTCAACGAGAACAACTACAACACCTGCAGCATCTTCAAATCCGGCGCCAACAACAGGAGCAACATTTAGCAGTGAAGGTTAAAAGCAATTTTTATTGCTTTTCCTTCATCATGAAGTTTTATAGCTTCATCAATCTGTTGAATTTTCATTCTGTGAGTGATTAATTTTTCTACATCCAGTTTTTTTTCTGTAATGAGCCTTAGTGATTCTTTGACAAAAAACGGAGTATGATGAAAAACACTCATAACTCTGATTTCATCATAGTGAAGTCTTCTTGTGTCTATTTGAACTTTACTTCCGGCTTTGCAGCCTCCAAAGAGGTGTACTACACCCCCTTTTCTTGTCAGGGTAAACATTCTTTCCCAAATTTCCGGCAAACCCACTGCTTCTATTGCTATGTCCAAACCTTTTTTGTATGGGGTAAGCTCACGAAATTCAAGCTCAGGAGTATCTGTTTTGGTCAAATCAATGACGTGGTCGCACATAGCAAACTCTTTTGCAAGTTTTAGTTTGAGAGGATTCCTTCCGGCACCGATTACGATTGCCCCTTTAAGTTTTGCCATTTTTGCAAACATAAGTCCTATAGGTCCTAATCCGACGACACCAACATACATGCCTGGTAAAATCGGGGTACGTTCTGCACCATGTACAACGTTGGCAAGAGGTTCAACAAAAGCTGCTTGTTCAAAACTGACATTGTCATCAATTTTGTGTAAATTACAATTAACTATTCTTTCCGGAATTTTTATATATTCAGCGAATGCACCGTTCAAAAATTCAATGTTTTCGCACAAATTATATTCACCTATCTTGCAATAATAACACTTTCCGCATGGTGCACTATTAGCTGCAACTACTCTGTCACCTTCTTTAAAGCCCTTGACATTTTTCCCTACAGCTGCTATTGTTCCAGAAAATTCATGCCCAAATCCTGATGGTATTTGTTTTATTAAAACAGGATGACCTCGTTTGTAAGTTTTTATATCTGTACCGCAAGTGAGAGCTGTATCGATTTTAACTAAAACTTCTCTATCATTAATTTCAGGTATATCTACCTGTTCATACTTTACGTTATTTGGACCATAGTATAAAATTGAATTCATTTTCATAATTTACATCCTAATATATGCTTTCATTATACTACCATTTAATGTATCTTGAACAGCCTTATTTAAATCTTCCAATTTATATTCTGTAGATAAGTTTTTAACATTAATTTTGTTATTTTTGAGAAGTTCAAATGCTTTTGTTAAATCATCAGGAGCAGGAGAATAACTTCCAAAAACAGTTATTTCTCTATAGTATATCTCATTATTCATAAAGCCGGTATCATCATTTTTTACAGAAGCAAAGACACATATTTTGCCGCCATTCTTAACGGCATTTAATGAATTTTTTACTGTTAAATCCGCTCCGGCTGTTAAAAAAATTCCATCAGCATCAAATTTTTCGGTATTTGTTATTGGTTTTATTCTGAATTTTTCAGCTTGATTTAATCTCGTTTTGTTTATATCAAAGCCATAAACATCTCCGCCATATTCTTTTGCACACTGTCCGATTAAGAGTCCAATTGAACCGAGTCCTGTAACCAGTATTTTTTTATTTTCTATATTTCCCATTCTTCTTACTGCTCTGTGGCAGCATCCGACAGGTTCCATAAATGAAGCGGTTATTAAATCCATAGAAGCAGGCAATTTATGAATTGTATTTTGTAGATGTCCTTCATCAACTCTGATGTATTCGCAAAAACCCCCGGGATAAATATTTGATGATTTAAAAGTTTTACACATTGAAGGGTGTCCTGCTTTGCAAAAATCACATTCAAAACAAGGGTAGTGATGTGCAACAGCGACTTTATCTCTTATTTTAAAATTTGTATCTGAATTTATTTCAACAATTTCACCGACAACTTCATGTCCTAATACTTGCCCATCTTTAACAAAATGATGCTGAAATTTTACTATGTCAGAACCGCATAGTCCGCAACCCAGGACTTTTATTATTGCTCCTTTATTCTTTAAAATAGGCTTATCTATATCTTGACAAACGAAATTATTTTCGGAAATTACTGAGGCTCTCATTATTTTTTCCTCAAATTCAACATTCTTTTTATGGGCAAATAAGCTCTTTCTCTTAAATCATCATTAATATTTATTTCGTATTCTTCATTTTGTAAAGCTGATAAAATATCTTCTAACTTATGAAGTTTCATATCCTTGCAAACAGCTTTATTTGATACAAGATAAAAACTCTTTTCAGGATAATCCCGTCCCAGCCTTTCAACAACACCAAATTCCGTCACAATAATAAATTCATTGTCCGATGAATTTTCAACTTTTTTAATAATTTGCGAAGTTGAACCGACAAAATCAGAAAGCTCTATTACCTCAGTTTTGCACTCGGGATGAGTAAAAATTTTTGCATTCGGATACATTTTTTTCATTAAATTAATATCTTCAACCGTAATTTGGTTATGAACTGGGCAAAAACCGTTATATGTATGAATTTTTATATCAGGTAATTGGGATTGAACGTAATTTCCGAGATTTTTATCGGGAACAAAAATAACTTCTTTTGTATTGAGTGATTTAACAATATCTATAGCATTTGAACTTGTGCAACATATATCACATTCACTCTTTACTTCAGCAGTTGAATTTATGTAGCAAACAACAGGAATGTTTGGATGTTGTTTTTTAAATTCTCTTAACTTATCTAAATCAATCATATCTGCCATTTTACAGCCTGCATTTTTATTTGGTAAGAGTACTTTTTTATTTGGTGAAAGAATTTTTGCACTCTGTGCCATAAAATAAACACCTGCAAAAACTATAATGTCGGCATTGGTTTCAGCTGCTTTTTGGCTTAAATATAAAGAATCTCCTACATAATCAGCAACTAAATCGATTTTGAGATTTTGATATGAATGAGCTAAAATAACCGCATTTTTTTCTTTTTTAAGTTTATTTATTTTTGAAATTATATCTTTGTTGTTATTCATTATATTTTTCCAAATAATTTTCTTTTTGATTATATAACAAAAAAAATTTTCAAATAGATGGTAAAAAAATTTTTGTTTTGATTTTATAATAATGTCAGTAGTTTGGAGATAATCTGCATGAATGTTTCAAATGACAATACAAACATTTTTCAAAAAGCTGCATGTTCAGCAGCTGGCGTTTATGTAGCAAATAAATTGCCGAAATTTGTACGAAAAAATAATCCGTTAATAAGACCCGCTATTAATGCAATGGATAGTATTTCTGTTCCTAAAAAGCAAATGGATGTATTTATTCATTTAATGTTAAATGAACCTGTTTTGAAAAAATCAAACTTTAAGGCTGTAGAAGTTACAAGTAAAAATGTGAATGATTTATCAATGTCCTTTACTGAAAAATTATTTAAGTTTCCAAAAAACGATAAAAATCTTGAAAAAATCAGAGATATTTATCAAAAAAAGATTTTAAAATTATTTAAACTTGTTGAAAAAGGAAAAAATGCCTTTTATAGTCCTATTGATAATGTAGCTTATTATCCTAAAAATAAACCGTTTTTTCTTGCTCATGAAATCGGACATGCCATTAATGACAATACAGCTAAAGCAAGTAAAATTTTTATTATGTCAGGAAGAATTCTTCCGGGTATTGCTATGCTTGCTGTTCCGGCAATAGCAATATGGCAGTCTTTTAAAAATAAAAATGCTGATGACAAGACTTTTTTGCAAAAACATGCCGGCAAAATTGTAGGAGCTGCTTTTCTTCCTATGCTAGCAGATGAAGCTGCTGCTTCAATGAGAGCTATCAGTACTGCTAAATTGGTAAACTTCTCCAAAGAAGCTCTGAAAAATATGAAACTTGGCTATGGTTTAGCTTTTGCAACTTATGTATCGTTTGCTGTTGCTAGTGGTCTCTCTGCAGCATTAGCGACAAAACTCTTTTCAAAAAAAGTAAAGGAGTAAATATTTCTTAATAATTTAATGAATTGACGTAACTTTAAAAATGCGATTTATGCGTAATAATATAATAAATAAAAAAATTTACAAATCTTTACTTGTAATATAGTGGAAAAATATTAAATTTCATGTTAGTATATTCTTAAGGTTAGTGTACTTAAAACTTGGTTACTCTTCAATCCTACAGGAGGTAAAATTATGGTAACTTCAGTGAATGAAGAACAAGCGAAAAAAGAAGCGTTAAAGGAAGATTCTTTTGGTAAATATTTAGAACGTTCTACCGAAAATACTACCGTTAACGGTGCACCTGTCGCTAAAGGTTTTTCTTGGTATAAAAAAATATTAGGTTTATTCTAAACCTGTTATTTATAAAGTTATTTTAGAAATGTATGCAGAGAAATCAGTACTGTTGATTTTTCTGCTCTTTTTTTAGTAATAATGTTTGCTATTGCTTTACAAATATTAAAAATATGGTAAAAATTTTTTGTTTAAGTTAGAATATACGTGATGATTTTTATAGGGAAGAATTATGATATCAACTAATGAATTTAAGAATGGTATAACAATTGAAGTCGATGGCAGTATGTATCAGATTGTTGAGTTTCTGCATGTAAAACCAGGTAAAGGTGCTGCCTTTGTAAGAACAAAATTAAAGAATGTTGAAACCGGTAACAGTGTAGAAAAAACGTTTAGAGCCGGTGAAAAATTTCCAAAAGCTAATCTTGAAAAGAAGGAAATGCAATATTTGTATAAGAGTGACAAAGACTATATTTTTATGGATAATACTACCTACGATCAAATTACACTTACTGCTGATCAAATAGGTGATGGAATTAAATATTTGAAAGAAAATATGGTTGTTTCTGTTGTTCAGTGTCAAAATAAACTTATCGGAGTTGATTTACCAAACTTTGTTGAATTACAAGTCATAGATACTCCGCCAAGTGAAAAAGGAAATACTGCTCAAGGCGGAACAAAACCAGCTACTCTTGAAACAGGTGCAGTTGTTAATGTACCATTCTTTATTAGTAATGGTGAGATGATTAGAATTGATACAAGGACAAATTCATATCTAGACAGAGCATAAGGTGTTTTTATGAAATTTGAACTTGATTATCTAGAAGAATTAGCAGCACTTGTTGATAAAAAAAATCTTTCCGAAATCTGTATTGAAGATGGAGGAAAGAAGATTGTAATGAAAAAGGAAAATTCTTTACAGATTACGCCACAACAAAAAGCGAAAGTAGAGAATGTTGTTATCAATGAAGAAAAAATATTAGTTTCTGACAAAAGAACTCCGATTACTTCTCCGATGGTAGGTACTTTTTATGCTTCACCTTCGCCCGATAAAGAGCCTTACGTAAGTGTTGGAGATGAAATTAAAGCAGGTGATACTGTTTGTATTATAGAAGCAATGAAACTGTTAAATGAAATTGAAACTGATATATCGGGAAGAGTTGTTGAAATTTGTGTAGAAAACGGTCAGACAATTGAGTTTGGACAGACACTTATGTATGTTGAATAGTTTTAAATATGCAAACGGGATTGAGCATGACTAATCAAAATGTTACTTCATATTTAAATAATGCAGCTGATTTTGTAGCTTCCAAAAATTATCAAAAAGCAAAAGAGTGCTATTTTGCAGTTATAGCTGAGGATATAAAAAATTTAGAAGCTTGGAAGGGGATTGGGCTTTGTGAATATAATCTTAAAAATTATAATGATGCCTTAAAAGCTTTTAATGAAGCTCTTTCTGTTACGAGTGAGGATGCTACAATATATTTTTATTTAGGTGCTATTTGTGCTTTGAGAGGCAGACTTGTTGAGAGTTGCAAACATTATGAAAAAGTTATTGAACTCAGACCTGATTATATAAAAGCGTATAAAAATTTAATGACAAATTATTTTAAATTGAAGAATTTTGATAAAGTTCTTGAAATTTATGAGCAGCTTGAAGATATGAATATAAAAGATTCAGCGGTTTTATCGATTCTTGCAACTATTAAAATGAATAAAAAGGATTATCAAGGTGCGATTGAATTGTTTAATCAAGCGCTTGAACTTGATCCTCAAAAAGAACAAATATTGAATAATATTGGAGTATGCTATCTTTCTCTTCAAGATCCGGATGAAGCTATAATTTATTTTAAGAAAGCTATTGAAATTTCAAAGACAAATTATCTCACTTATACAAATATAGGGACGGCATATCAGGTAAAAGGCGAATATCTGTATGCAATAGATGCTTTTTCTAAATCACTGGAACTTAAACCCGATAATATTCTTACTTTGATTAGTATTGCTAATATTGCGAGCTTGTTAAAGGATTATAAAAGAGTAACAGAAGCTTACGAAAAAGTTTTGAGTCTTAATCCCAATATGAAAGAAGTAAAGTTATCTTTAATTGCAGCTTATGTCAAAGCTGGTGAATCTCCTAAAGCACTCACTTTAGTGGACGAATTATTGAAAAAATCGCCAAAAGATATACCGCTCTTATTTAGAAAAGCAAAAATTTATACGGATATTTGTGATTATGAGATGGCTTTAAGCATATATAAAAAGATATTATCAATAAAGAAAAATTCTCCTGCTATTTACCATTCTCTTGGTATTTTGCATACAAAGCGTGCTGATTTTGATGAAGCAATTGTTAATCTTAATAAATCATTGACATTAGATGAAAATAATGCTTCCGCTCATAAAGATTTAGCAATAATATATCTTATGAGAAATCAAGTTGAGTATGCAAAGGCTGAGTTTGAAAAAGCTGAGGAATTGGGGCAAAACAGTGCTGAAATATTAAAAGAATGTGCGGATTTTAATTATTCTATCAGTAATTTTAATAAAGCGCAGATTTTGTATAAAAAATCTATCGATTTGGAAAGAAATCCTTATACTTCTTTAGGGTTAGGTATTTGTTTGATAGCACAAAATAAAACGGCTGAAGCCTTTCATGTTTTGGAACCATTAACCAAAATAATTCCGCATAGTCCTGAACTTTTATATAATCTTGCCAGAATTTATTATACGGAAAAAGAATATGAAATGGCTATGTCACTTTTGAACCGTGCGTACAGAATTGTACCGACAATAGAAATAGCAAATTTGCTTGCTCTTTGTCAAAAGAATATAGGTGAATATGAAAGTGCTGCAAAGATTTTTGAGGGAATTATAAGCGAATATCCTTATAATTCATTTGTTTATGATGATTTAATAGATTGTTATAAAAAACTGAATGATACAGATAAAATTGCACAGGTTTATAAAATTCAATCTGAAAAATTGCCTTATGATGAAAGAAGAGCAATAGAATATGCTCAATTTTTAATGGATAATAATCAATCGGATGAAGCAAAAAAATTTTTAGATAAAACATATTTTGAATATCCGAGTGAAGCTATTTTAGAGTTAAAAAATTCTTTCAAATATCCTTAGTTTTATTCAAAGAAATTATTAATTTGGCGGCATTATTTTATTTATTTTATTCGTGCTAAAATTGAAGGAGAGAATATAGAGGAAAATTTGATGACTATAACAATAGCAATTACAGGAAAAAGCGGGAACGGAAAAACTACTGTCACAAAATCTCTTTTATATAATTTAAGATTAAAGTATCCGGAAAAAACTTTTCTTATTTTAGATAATGATTTAAATACTGAATTTGCGCATACTTTTGGACAAGATGTCAGAGAAACCTTATACGGTATCCAATCAGGAAAGCATGAAACCAAAACAATTACTCCAACAAAAATGACAAGGCAGGAATACCTTGAGTGGGCAATTGAAGATATTATTGCACCTATTGATGAATATACGGATCTTTTGGTCAGCTGGCTTCCTTTTTCAAAAAATTGTACTTATTTAACTTCCGGTCAGTTAAATAATGCATTGTTAAAACTATTTAAACATTATGATTTTGTACTGTTTGATTGTGAATATGATATAAAATATCTCTCACAACTTGTTGATTGTCAGATTGATACTACTTTAATTGTTGCTGAGCCATCTGAAGAATCAGTTAAGATGGCAGAAAGAATTTGGAATGCTTCTGAAAAGTATGCAGCTGACGGATTGTTGGGTATAGTTATTAATAAGGTTAAAAAATCTCTTCCTGAAAGTATTTCTCAGCAAATAAATGAAGCTAACTTGAAAATATTGGGAGTTTTACCTTATGATGAAACTCTTGAGTATAATGGAATTAGAAAAGAATCTCAAAAAGTCAATAAATCAGTTAATGATTTACTTTTAAGAATGAATTTACCTATTATGGAGTAAAAAATGATTTTATTAGACGGAAAAGCACTTTCTGAAAAAATTATTAATAACTTAAAAGAAAAAGTCAGCAAGCTTGTTAAAATTCCTACTCTTGCTGTTATCTTAGTCGGAGATGACAAGGCAAGTAAAATTTATGTTAATAAAAAAAATGAATGTGCTAAAAATATAGGTATAAATTCAATATGTTTGAATTTTCCCGAAACTGTATCAGAAGAAGAGCTTCAAAAAGAAATTGAAAAATTGGCAAATAATAGTGATATTGATGCAATTTTAGTTCAGTTACCTTTGCCCAAACATATAAATAAAAATAATATAATAAATAAAATTCCCGCTAAAAAAGATGTTGATGGATTTCATCCTTATAATTTAGGTTGTTTGCTTTCTGGAGTCAAACCTTTTGCCGTTCCTTGTACTCCTAAGGGCATTATGAGAATTTTAAATGAATATGCTATTAAAGTTGAAGGAAAAAATATTGTTGTGATAGGAAGGTCAAATATTGTCGGAAAACCTCTTGCACAACTCATGCTAAATGAAAATGCTACAGTTACTGTTTGTCATTCCAAAACAAAAAATTTAAAGGAGATTACAAATAAAGCTGACGTATTAATAGTTGCTACAGGTAAACCAAAGTTAATTGATGCTTCTTATGTAAAAGAAGATTCTGTAATAATAGATGTCGGTATAAGCAGACAAAATGATGGTAAGCTTTCCGGTGATGTTGATTTTGAAACTGTAAAAAATAAAGCTGCATACATTACTCCGGTACCCGGAGGAGTGGGACCTATGACAATAGCTATGCTTATGGAAAATACTATAGAATTATCTGTGAACGGATGATTATAAAAGTTATTACGTAATTTTGTATTGATATTTATTATGCTTTTATTTTATTTATGTTTGTCAGATAATATTTACAGATTATAGGAGTGAAAAAATGTTAGATATAAGAGTTATCCGTTCAAATCCGGAAAAAGTAAATGAACTGTTAAAAAGAAGAAATCCTGATTTATCTATTGATAATGTTATAAAAATTGATGAAGAAAGACGTATAGTACAAACAAAAGCTGATGAATTACGTTCAAAAAGAAAATCTATTTCAAAAGAAATAGGTATAGCAATGAAAAACGGTCAAGATACGTCTTCTATACAAGCTGAAGTAAAAGAAATTGGTGAAGAAATTTCAAAATTGGAAGAAAAAGAACGTGAGCTTGAAGAAAATCAGAAGGTTTTGTTATTAAACATTCCTAATACACCTGATGAATCTACTCCTATAGGAAAATCAGAGGATGATAATGTAGTTGTGGATTATTTTTCAGAACCTACGAAATTTGATTTTGAACCTAAACCGCATTGGGATTTAGGAACAGAACTCGGTTTATTTGATTTTGACAGAGGGGTGAAGATTGCCAAAACAAGATTTACTCTTTCTAAAGGTAAAGGTGCTTTGTTAGAAAGAGCTGTTGTTAATTTCTTTTTGGATTTGCATACAAAAGAACACGGTTATACAGAAATTCTTCCTCCATTTATGGCAAATTCCCAAACAATGACAGGTACAGGTCAGCTTCCAAAATTTAAGGAAGATATGTTTAAATGTGAAGATGAAGATTTATTTTTAATTCCTACTGCAGAGGTTCCTGTTACTAATTTGTATGCAAATGAAATTTTAAAACAGGAGGGTTTGCCGATAAAAATGACTGCTTATACTCCATGTTTCAGAAGAGAAGCAGGTTCTGCCGGGAAAGATACAAGAGGGTTAATCAGAGTACATCAATTTAATAAAGTTGAATTGGTTAAACTTTGTACTCCGGAGCAGAGCAAAGAAGAACATGAAAAACTTACAAGAGATGCTCAAGAAGTTCTTGAATTGTTGGAATTGCCATACAGAAAAGTTGCGCTTTGCACTGGTGATATAGGATTTAGTGCAAATAAATGTTATGATTTAGAAGTTTGGCTTCCTTCATATAATGCTTATAAAGAAATTTCCAGCTGTAGTAATTTTGGAGATTTTCAGGCAAGAAGAGCTAATATAAGATATAAAGATTATAAAACAGGTAAAAATGAATTTGTTCATACCATTAACGGTTCAGGTTTAGCAGTAGGCAGAACTGTTGCTGCTATTGTTGAAAACTATCAGGATAAGAACGGTTCTGTTCATATTCCTAAGGTCCTTCAAAAATATACAGGTTTTGATATTATAGAGTAATGGTGTTTTTATGAAAATTTTTAAAAATTTTATAGATTTTATCTTTTCACAAAAAGCTTTAACTTTAGTTATATTTTTCTTTACTGCTGTTTTGATGACAACTATACTTTCCAGCAGATACTATCTTTATCACAATATTATTGAGAACAGTGTTTCCAAAAGAGATATTTATGCTAATAAAACAATACAAGTTGAAGATATAGAGAAAACTCAAAGAAAAAAAGCTGAGATAGCAAAAAAAGTTGCGCCTATTATGGTTCCTGTTCAGGACGGATTCGTTACAAAGAATCTTGATAAAAATTTAGACAGAATATTAGAAGAACGTTTATCATCAAAAACTTTTGATGAAATGATGGATGAAATGGTTGCATATTTTAATATACAAAGCCATAAATCTGCTGATTTATCATCTATAGAATTTTTACTTAAATTAGATGCTCATTCATTTGACAGATTGGATAAAATTGCAAGAAAAACTCTGCAAACTATTTTAAAAAACGGAATTGAAGAAAATGATATTGAAAATAATTTTGATAAAATTTTGGATAATTCAATAGCAGAAAGAGTTTCAAACAGAGAAGTTCAAGCGTTGAATTTTCTTATAAGAACTATTATTTCACCAAATATAGTTGTTGATGAAGAAGCTACCGAAATGTCCAGAAAAAATGCGATGAATTCGGTTAAGCCTGAGATGATTGTATTTAATAAAGGTGATATTATTGTTCACCAAGATCAACTTGTTTCAAAAGTTCAAAAAGATGCATTGAAAAAGTGCGGGTATAATGTTATTCAGCTTAATTTGAGCGGTATTCTCGGTATATTTTTACTGGTATCATTATCGTTATTTTTTCTTTGGTATAATATTTCTAATTTTGAGACAAGATATGCAAAGAACACTTATTATTCGCTTTTATTGGTTTCAATGCTTGTTTTATCAACAGTAGCAGTTTTGCTTCCGACAAACTATTGGGTTTATTTACTTCCGGTTCCTGCTTTTACTATTTTATTATCAGTATTTATAAATCCAAGACTTGCTGCAATAACTTCAATGGTTACACTTGCCGTAATATCAATTTCTTTCCAGTATGATGTAATTATACCTACCATTTTTATTTTTGGTATTTGGGCAACGATGTTTGCTATGGGAAGTATAGATTATACTCAAAGATTTGATTTAATTAGAGTCGGTGTAATAAACAGTGTAGTTTATTCTTTAATTTTGATTGGGATGTTTTTCCTTGAGTATAATTTGCATGAGTTGAATTTTACTACTTTTGGACAGTATTTTGTAGCATTATTTGCTAATGGTATTATAAGCTCGGTAATTGCTTTAGGTTTGCTTCCGATTATAGAAGTAGTATTTAAGCTCACTACTCCTTATGGTTTAATGGAATTATCCAATACAAATCAACCTTTGCTTAAAAAACTTCAGCTTGAAGCTCCGGGAACATATCATCATAGTTTGATGGTAGCAAATTTGGCTGAAGCTGCTGCTGAAGCAGTCGGAGCTAATCCTACACTTGTCAGAATCGGTGCCTTGTATCACGATGTAGGAAAGTTAAAACGTCCTCTGTTTTTCATTGAAAATCAATCATATTTCGGGATAGAAAACCCTCATGAAAAATTTACTCCAAGGTTCAGCAAAATGGTTATTACTACTCACCCCAGAGATGGTGTAGAAATTGCTAAGGAATATAATATTTCGCCGGTTATTTATCCGTTTATATTAGAGCACCATGGTGATAGTATTGCTTCATATTTTTATAATAAGGCTATTCAAGAGGAGGGTAAGGATAATGTTGATGAAACTCAATTCAGATACAATGCTCCGAAGCCTCATTCAAAAGAAACAGCTATTTTAATGCTTGCTGATGCGGTTGAATCTGCTGTTCGTTCTTTGAAATCTCCTACTATTGAAGAAATAGAAAATATGATTAATAACATTGTTCAATCAAGGTTAGCTGACGGACAATTTTCCGCTTCTCCGATTACGTTAAAAGATTTAAAAACGATTTCTTCCACATTTTTACGTTTAATAAAAGGTATGCAGCATAGCAGAATTCAATATCATGAACAAATTCTTGATGAAATGGAAGAAAAAACAAGACAGTTGAGGGAAAAGGCTGAGAAAAATGAAAACAATAAAGAGTGATATTACTGTAGAAATTAAAAATGTAGCATTACCTTTTTCGGAGGATGAAATAAAGAATATCTTTGAGGAAATGTTATCTTTTGCTGTTACTAATTTATTTGTTTCGGATAAATTTTATTCTCTTGATTTTGGAAATTATTGTTTTGGGGTAGATATTTTGTTCTGTGATAATAATTTCATTCATTCCGTAAATCAAGAATACAGAAAGATTGATGCACCTACTGATGTTATATCATTTGCACTTTTTGCCGATTCAGAAGCAAGAGTGATTTTTGACAATTATGTTAATTTAGGACAGATAATTATTTCAACGGAAAAAGCGGCAGCGCAGGCAAATGAGTATAATACCACATTAGAAAAGGAAATAATAAATCTGCTTTCTCATGGTATTTTGCATTTGCTTGGAATTGACCATAAAGATGAAGAGAGTCTGATTTCTATGTTAAAGAAGCAAGAAAAAATGATAAAGGCGGTAGAGAATGTCAAAATATAAAGCATCTAATGTTTTTGAAAGTTTCGGTTTTGCAATGAAAGGGATTTTTATGTGTATAAAAACCCAGCTTAATTTCAGAATTGAATTGATACTTGCTATTATGGGGCTTATTGTAGCACTTTATTTGAGATTTACCTATGTTGAACTCGCTATTTATACATTTACTGTCGGTTTAATGTTATTTGCGGAGATGATGAATACAGTATTTGAATTTGTTATTGATGCTTATTTTGGTAATAAGTATTCCATGCTTGCAAAGATGGGAAAGGATATATGTGCAGGTGCGGTATTTTTTATATCATTCATTTCAATAGGTATAGGAGTATTATTATTCTTTCCAAAAATTTATTCGTTATTAGTATTTAAATTTTAGAGGTAAAAATGACAAAGTTAGGGGTAAATATAGATCATATAGCTACTATAAGAAATGCAAGAGGAGGAGTTGAGCCTGAGCCTGTCTATGCTGCTGCTATATGTGAAATGGCAGGGGCAGACGGAATTACAACTCATTTAAGAGAGGATAGGCGTCATATAAAAGACAGAGATGTAGAAATTTTATCTAAGACTATTTCTACAAGACTTAATTTAGAGATGGCAGCTACCCAAGAATTAAAAGAAATTGCTAAAAAAATAAAACCATACAGTTGCTGCTTAGTTCCTGAGAGAAGGGAAGAAATAACAACAGAAGGCGGACTTGATGTTGTTTCAAATGTCAAATATTTAAAGGATTATATTTCTGAATTAAATGACTCCGGTATTATAGTCAGCTTATTTATAGATGCTACGGAAGCACAAGTTGATGCGGCATCTATGTGTGGTGCACAATATATAGAACTTCATACTGGGCAATTTGCTGCTGATTTTAATACACCTAATGAAAATTTGAGTTTACAAAACCTTAAACATGCATATACTTTGGCAAAAGAGCGTTCTTTAGAAGTTAATGCAGGTCATGGTATAAATTATCATAATGTTTCAAAATTGATGGAAATTAAAGGTTTTGATGAATTGAATATCGGACACAGTATTATTTCTAAGGCTGTATTTGTTGGTTTGGAACAGGCTGTCAGGGATATGAAAAATCTAATTTCAAAATAAGGGGGGAATAATGGATAATACAGTTGTTGTTGGTGCGCAATGGGGTGATGAAGGAAAAGCTAAAATAACTGATTTGTTGGCTCAAGATGCAGATATAATAATCAGATATCAAGGGGGGTGTAACGCTGGTCACACTGTTGTTGTTAATAATGAAACGTATAAATTTCATTTAATTCCGAGCGGAATATTGTATAAAGATAAAATTTCAGTTATAGGTTCAGGCACAGTAATAAATCCTCCTGTATTAGAAAGAGAGATGGATGAGCTGAAAAAACGAGGGGTAAAATTAAGCAATCTCAAAATCAGTCATTTGGCTCATATTACTATGCCTTATCATGTTGATTTGGATGGTGCGGATGAAAAACTTTTAGGAAAAGGCAAAATCGGTACTACAAAGCAAGGTATAGGTCCGACTTATGCTGATAAAATGGCAAGACTGGGCTTTAGAATTGAAGATTTATATGATTTTGAGCTTTTAAATGATAAAATTGATAAAGTTTTACCGATAAAAAATGCAATTTTAGATAAGATTTATTGTCTGCCAAAGTATTCAAAGGATGAAATTTTAGCTTTTTGCAGAAAATATGCAAAGTTGTTTGAGCCTTATGTTGATTTTGAATTAATAAAATATTTAAATGAAGCGTATAGAAAAGGGCAAAAGATATTGTATGAAGGCGCCCAAGGTGTAATGCTTGATATAAATTACGGTACTTATCCTTATGTTACAAGTTCTAATCCTGTCGGCGGAGGTGCTTGTGTTGGTTCATGTCTTGGGCCGAAAGCTATTGATGAAGTTGTTGGGGTGTTTAAAGCTTATATTACAAGAGTAGGTTCAGGTCCGTTCATAACGGAATTATTAGATGAAGATGGAGATAAACTACAGCAAATAGGTAAGGAAGTTGGCGTAACTACAGGAAGAAAACGCCGTTGCGGTTGGTTTGATTTACCTTTGGCAAAATATAGTGTTCATGTGGGTGGTATTACAAGTATAGCTCTCACTAAAATAGATGTTTTTGATACGTTTGATAAGATTAAAGTGTGTATTTCTTATATGGATAAAAGAAACGGTCAAATTTATGATTACTATCCGACAAATATAAAGCTCCATGAACATTTAGAGCCTATATATCAAGAGTTTGACGGATGGAAATGTCCTACTTTTGATATTAAAGACTACAATAGTTTACCGAAAAATATGAAGGAGTATTTGACTTATTTGGAAGCAAATTTGGATACAAAAATTTCAATAATTAGTGTCGGTCCAAATAGAGATCAAACAATTTTTAAGGGTAAAAACGAATACTAATTCCTTTCTCGTCTGTTTACATAAGAAATCTTTTGTATACAGGTCGAAAAGATATATTTTGGCTTTTATACTTAACTTACAAACAAAAAAAGTTGTTATATTTGTACAATCTATTTTACTTTTATTAAGTTCAACCCATCAAATATAACTTTAATGACTATAATAAGTATCTTTGGCTCTCAATCTTGATAAGATCTCTTTATCTCCAATAATTTCAAAGGTATTATTATTTATAACTCCTGCTGTTTTATCTATAGTTCCGTCATCGTCTTTATCCATACCAAAAATAATTATATTTTTTTTATCAATTTTAATTCTATCCATTTTTCCGTCATTATCAAAATCTTCAAATTTGACATTGTTACCAAATTCATCATAATATTGATAATGTACTTCTTTGGAATATTTACCGGTTGATTTGTAGTATAATAGTTTTCCATCTTTATCCAGTGCTTTTTCAATAATTTCACCGAATCCCATATCGGCATATTTTTTATAAAATTCAAGTATATTCATATTTTTATAATCTACAACTTCAGTACTCTTTGTTTTTTGAAGTAAATCGGCAAAATTTAACTCTTGTCTTGCTATTTCTTTTTTTAAATATTCTTTTACCTCAGCTTTTTTACCGGGAATTTCTCCTATTTTTGTGATGTCCATAACAGTTCTCCTTTTCCGTCATAAATCCATTTGTAATTGATATATAAATTAAGTATTTTTTTATAAAAAAATTGTTTTTTTAATCATGGTAATTTAATATTTCTTTACTTTTTACTTTGATTTGTATTTAATAATCATTGGGTATTATATACTATATGAGTAAAGGTTTTTGAGTGGATATATGAATATAAACGGAATTTCAAATAGGATATATAATAGAAATACTGTATTTGGCATGAATATAGATGCATCTGATGATTTCAAAATGTTTTCTGATATTTATATTAAAGGCGGTTATAAAGGAGTAGTTAAATCACTCAAACAAATTAATGATACAGAAAATGATACAGTTGAGTTCAGTATATTATTTTCAATGCCCAGAGGCTTTTATTATAAATTTAATGACAGAAATCCTGTATATTTGTATGCTGTTCCGAATGATTTATCTAAAATTCCACACAATTCATTAATATTTCCTATCAATATAATAAAAAATTCCTTTAAGGATTCTTTTGAAAAGAATTTAAAAAGAATTTAGTATAAAAAGTATGCAGAAAATGATTTTTTTATATTTACATAAGAAATCTTTTGTATACAAGTCTTTACGATTTAATGATTTTATTATTTACTAATTTTTAAGAAAATAATAAAAAAATCATACAATTATGTATATTTGTTAAAATTTGTAGCAAAATTTTTTTTGTTTGATTTTTACATGTAAAAAGGAGACAAGTCTATGAATATTAGCCCAATTAATTATGCAAATTATCAAAGAAACGTATGTTTTGAACGCAAATACAATACAAACAATAATAAATTAAAAGCAGACAAAATTCATCGAAAAGAACTAAATAATTTAGATAGTGAAAGAGTTTTATCTATGTTGAATCAGGTATGCAATAAAGTAATTATCTCAAATAGTCTTGATGCTATTGATATAATTGTTCAATACTTTCAAAAAAAATATGATAAGTTAAATGAAGGTAGTGTAGGAATTATGATGATACCGAATAATCAGTTAGAAAAATATACAGCTAACAAAATGAATAATATAAATAAAATTGATTTAAGTAAATTTATGGGTTTATTTGTAGCAATAGGAAATAAATGTGGTTCTGTTGATACTTGGACAAAAGCGTATGAATCAAAATTGCTGCTATTACCCAATGGAATTGTATAATAAAAGAGTAATATTTATGTATATATCCCCAATTCAATATAACTATTTCAATAGATTTTACACAGGAAGAGGTAAATCTTCCGTAAAGTTTACCGGTGAAGCTGAAGATAAAAATACAGCAAGAGTTTTAAGTATGTTATCTTTGCTAATTAGAGGAGATAAAGGCTATAAGTTTGCAAAAGATTTTGATGATATTGAAAATATTATGCAAAAAATGCTAAAGAAATATAACAATGCATCTGTCGGAATGCTGCTTATTCCTGATAAAGCATTGCCTGCATTTATTGATGGAAAAATGCATGATAATCATCAAGGAGTAATTTTAGCAATTGGAGATAATCCGGGTCCGATTGAACAATGGACGAGTGCCTATGAAGCACAAGTAATCGTATGTCCTAAAAGTATTATTGATGAAATTATATAACTTTTTTCCCTACAGTGCCTACAACATTATTATTTTCATCGAATATATCATATACAACCAATCCGGAAGAAGACATATTTCTTCTGACGATATTAGAACGAGTGTAAGTTAATATTTTACCGTTAGGTTTTAATATCTTATAAATATAAGAAAATACTTTTTCACTCCATAGTTCGGGTTGCTTGGAAGGAGAAAATCCATCAAGAAAAACCAAATCGTAACTACAAGTTTTAAATTTTGGCAATTCTAATAGTATGTTATTAATTTTGAATGATATTTTTAGTTTTTTATGTATATTTATTAACTTATTAATTCTTTTCGACTGGTTCTGATAATATATATTATGTACAAATGTCAATTTTTCGGGGTTCTTTTTATAAATAATTCTTCTGTTTTTACCAAACAGGTTAAATAAGTCATCATGGTTGTTAATATATTCATGAAAATCCGAATTATTTTTAAGATTATTTATCTCAAATTTAAAATTTGATGTTTTTAATAACTCAAGAGAAAATTTATCGTGTAAAAATTTTGGAATATTTTTATCATAATGGAGTAAAGAGAGAGCCAAAATATTTTTATCTATTTCAACCGCATCTATAAAAATCTTTTTATCAAAATTAGTTTGAGAAAAAATATAATTTACAAATGATTTTGAATTAAATCCTAATCCGTAACAAATATCTAAGATTTTTATATCTTCGGAAAAATTCTCTTCTATAGATGGAAGCACAAATTTTTGCATTGCCTCTTCATAAGCACCAATGTAACTGTAATAAATATCACCTATATCCTCACAGAACAAACTTGTTGTTCCCATCTTATTTATAAAAGTATGAAATTTCATAAAATTTTTCCAAAATAATTTTAATTTATAGACAAAAAAATTATAAAATTCATAAAGAGCTTTTGCAAATTTTTAATATTTAGAGGAAAAAGAAAAATTTTAAAAAAAAACAAATCTTTACGATATGTATACAAAAGAAATCTTATGTAAACATAGATGCAACTAAACTTTTATATACTTTTTATCGCTACTAATCATCCTCGTTATACATTCTATCAGAAATTTTATCTTTAATATAAAATACATCAAAAAAACCATCACTATCTTTATCAAACGCAGAAATAACAGTTCCGTCTTGACAATAAATATATACACTGTTCATATTTCCGTCCCCATTTGAATCTTCAAAAGAAACAGACTGATTTTTAGATTTATCATAATATTCAAAATGAATAGCTGTATCAGATAGTTTTTTAGCAAAAAATATAACTTGACCATCTTTGTTTTTAAGACAATATTCATCGTTAAAATTCTCATCTTTACTAACAATATTGTCAAAAATTTCCTGTTTTAAATAGTTAAAGAGGGATTTTTGAATTTCAATTTCTTTCTTAATTATAACTTTTTCGTAACTCTTTTTCTCAGTTTGATTTTCTGTTGATACAGGTTTTGTATCAGTTTTCTTCCCAAAATTAATTCCTAATATGTACACGATAATATCCTCCTATATATAAATAAAGAAAAATTTGAAGAAAAAAGTGCTAAATATAATATAAAGCTACAATATAACTGTATTTCAGTCATTTGAAATTCAACTTAACAATTCGTTACATAATATATCGTGAAGATTAAATTATTAACAGGAAATTACATCATAATTGTTGTTTATTAATGTTGGCTTTTACAAAATCCTGAGTTTTGAGAATAAAATTCATAATATAACTATGTATTATTTTTACATACGGAGTTAAAAATTTATCTGCAATATCAATAAATTTTGAAATATTGAATTTTTCATCAAAAAAAGAATATAAATAATAAAATAAACCTTTTCTTTTCTGTTCTTCTTCAAGAATTATTAATGAATTTTCTATATTTTCTTTTACTTGATTTAATGCAGCCAATTTCTTTTTATCTGCCTCAAGGTTTAATAATTTCAAAAGCTCTATTTTTTCATTTATAGATTTGAGTTCTTTTTGAAGTGTAGAAATTTTCATGCCAAGCTTAACAGCTTTATTAGTAATAGTTTTATTTATTTTTTCCAAAATAAGACTTGAATCAAAATCATTTATGGTTTTTGTTTGTGTTTTTTGTTTTGTTTTAGGCATAACCAGAGGAGTAAAGCCCTCTTTTTTTATATTAAACAAAAAAGCTGAATTGTTCTTTTGATTTTTGTTAAAAATATTTTGTTCAGTCACAATACACCTCAAATATATAATACTTTAATTAATTCTGTTTGTATTCATACATTTGATGTAAAAATCAAACTTATAAGCATTATTAATCTTATCTTCTTGAATTATAATCGGCAAAAGCCTCTTTTATCTCATCTACAGGAAATTTTACTGAAAACATTTTTCTTATAGGAGGAAAAGTTAATTTATATTTCTTTTCATCATTGTTAAAATTATAAAAAAAGTACGGCGAATAATTTGTATTACTACTAACGATAAAATCATTGACATCAGAAAAAGTAATTGTATCATTTTCTGATTTTTTAATTAAAAATAAAGAATTAATTACTTTTAAATACCCTCCCTGAATAAAATTTTCAGAAAAAAATTTAAAATCAGAAGATGAATTTTTTGATACATTCATACTAAAATTAATCGGATTACTGTAACTTATTTTTTGAATATACATCTCTTAAACCAATAGCCAACTATCAAGTAAAGATACAAAATTTGCCATAATTCTAAATGCAGAAATATTTATAACTATATTATACATAAATAATAAAATTTGTATAGTGAATAATTTCAAAAAATTATATCTAAACGAATTGTATACAAGAGAAATATTATGTAAATACAAAGATAGAATTTTCTGCTTTTTTAGTTATAAAATAACATATAGAATTAACATTTGTTAAGTTTTTGTAAAGTTATATTAAATATTTGCCAAAATCTGACAAAAAAATTTTTATTAGGTTTTTGTTTATATATAGAGATTTTTTTGAAAACAAGTGTACACATTATATTATAAAGGATTGGATTTATGAAAACAATGGATTTATTCGAAAAAGGTTACAGTTATGCTGAAATATCCTTAGTCATTGCAATTATCGGTATTTTAGCAGGAACAGCAGCAGGCATCACGGCGCTTCATTTATCTAATAAGAGCGAGCTTGAAACTGCAAAAATTAACTTGGCAAACAAAGCTATTGCCGAAGTTTATACAGAAAACATGACAAATGTTTCACATGACCAAGTCATGGCTTTATTATCATCTAAAGAGAATTTTATTGACGGTTTTAGTCAATATTTTGAAACAACCCCTAATCAATCAGAAATGTCAGTTACTAATTTTAAAGGCAAAAATGAAGATGTAGCTGCTATAACATTACAAAATGGTGTTTCAATAGGATTTGAATACGTCAGAGGAGATTGTTCAAAAAACAGTGGCGCACCATGCGGAACATTACACGTTACAAATGAACTTGGTGAAGAATCTGATACTGCTAATTTTTATGTTTATGAAGATCATTTAACTAATCAATTACCATATAATCCACAATATCAAAGTTATGACGAAACAACTAATTCATTCTATTGTGACATGGAGAAAGCCCCTGAATATATAGCAACACAGAATAATCCAAAATTATACTTTGACAATTCAGATGATTGTTTTGGTGAATGTGAAGGAATTAAAGTTCCTGATACAACTACTTATGACAGATGTGTTTGTCCTCCGAGAAAACCGGCAGGATTTACTATTCCACAATATGGTTATTATGACCCATCAGCAGAAGAATGTATTTCATGCTACGGGAAAAAAGTTTATAGCGAAGGTCAATGTACTTGCGGAACATTAAAAGAAGCATGTAACGGAGTATTTGACGATGAATATTGTGAATGTACAAGTTGTGAATACAATTTGGTTGCAAATACTTTAAAAACAGACTGTGTTTGCCCATTACCTAATACTAACGGTTGGACATTAAAAGAAGAATACAGATATACCGCAAGTAAAGCCAATAAAATTTGTGATGGCGAAACTTGCGAATTTTGTGTTGAAAAATGTCCTGTTAACAAAATCCACTCAAATACAGATTATTCAAAATGTGTTTGCGTAGATAATCCGGACGAAAGCAAATTGAATTTCCAAAACAGACATCAATATTATGATGTAAATGCTGAAACTTGTATTTCTACTTGTCCGGTACCTTATAAAGTCAGAAATACCAGCAATATTAAAGAATGTGTTTGTCCTGACAGAAAACCAAAATGCGATGATCCAGATGATCCGTATTGTTTTGACAAACACTTTACTAATTCTCAACAAATATTCAGTTCAGTTGGCGAAGATTGTATTGTTGAATGTCCTACAGGCGGCTTTATTCCTGATTTATTGAATCATGAAATTACAAGACCAAATGTTACAAGAGATGATTGTGTTTGTAATGATACATTAGCTCCAAGGGTATTTGACAGTTCAATTCCTAAAAACGAGCTTAAAAATAAAACAAAATTTGAATTATGTATTTGCCCGCCAAAAGAACAATTAGAAGCAATTGGTTATTTCAAAGACGGAGAAGAATATGATCCAAATGCTGAAAAATGTAAAACAGCTGCATGCCCTGTAGTATTCACCTTCAATGGACAAGATGTACATGGTGTAAGAACAAACGGAGTATGCGGATGTCCCGCTGCAAGAGAATTCCAACAAGGAGGAAAATACTACGGCTATATTAATCCAAATACAGAAGTTTATGATGCAACTGCAGACGGTTGTAAAAGAGTTGATACAAGATGTACTGAACCACTTAAAGCAGTAAATCATGAATGCGTTTGTATGACAGAAGCAGAAATCGTTGACTGGAACCCTCGTTATCTAAATCCTCACATTTGGGAATATTATGATGATGGCGAATTATGCAGACGTGAATTATGTGCCGTAAGATTTGAATTTAACGGAGAACAAGTAAGAGGTGTAAGAAACGAAGCAGACCAATCTTGCAATTGCCCTGCAGCAAGAGAATTTCAACAAGGAGGAAAATACTACGGTTACATTAATCCTGATACTGAAGTTTATGACAATACTAAAGAAAATTGTAAACGTGTAACAACTACCTGTGATGGTCCAACAAAAGCTTATAATCATAATTGTATTTGTATGACAGAAGAAGAAATCAATAAATGGAATCCAAACTACATTGGTTCTGAAGAAGAATACTATAATGATAATGGTGACAAATGTAAACGTGCAAAATGTAAAGTTAGATTTACATTCAATAACGAAGATGTAAGAGGTGTAAGAAACGAAGCAGATCAATCTTGTAACTGTCCTGCAGAAACAGAATTTATGCAAGGAGGAAAATACTACGGTTACATTAATCCTGATTCAGAAGTTTATGACAATACAAAAGAAAGTTGTAAACGTATAACAACAACTTGTGATAAACCAACCAAAGCATACAATCAAAATTGTATTTGTATGACAGAAGAAGAAATCAATGAATGGGATTCAACCTACATTGGTGCAGAAGAAGAATATTATGATGATGGCGGTTTGCTATGTAAACGTGACAAATGTTCAGTAAGATTTACTTACAAAGGACAATCTGTACGAGGAATAAGAAACGAAGCAGACCAATCTTGTAACTGCCCTGCTGAAAGAGAATTTAAAGAAGGCGGACAATACTATGGTTACATAGATTTTGACTCAGAAAAATATGATCCGAGTGAACAATCTTGTAAATCTTCTGATTGTAAAGGTTGGATGGTTGAAGGTGATGAAGGATGCGTATGTAATCCTGTAACACCTGCTGCAAGTGAATTCACTAACATAAATAAACATAAATACTATAATCCAAATAGTACAGACGGCGATTGCTTATCTCAATGTGAAGTTGAATATAAAGTCAGAGACTCAGTAGATATGACCTCTTGTGTATGTCCTGACACAAAACCGAGCTGCACAGATAAGGATGACCCATATTGTTTTGATGAAATATTAAAAGCAAATGAAATATTCGATAAAACTGTAGCTGATACTTGTATAAACACTTGTATTACAAGCAGCGGTTGTATCGGCGATATCTGCTTCTCAAATAGTTATCCGATAACAAAACCAAATGTACAAAAAACAGAATGTGTCTGTGCAGGTACATTATATCCGAGAGAATTAAATAAAAAATATACTCTCGATGAATTAAGAAACAAAGATAATTTAGAAATATGTGTTTGCCCAGAAGCAGCAGCATTAAAAGCTAAAGATCCTGATTATATAAATGAAGATTTTGAGGAATACGATCCTACTTCAATAAATTGTAAAAGAACAGTTGTAACTTGTAATGAAGATTTCCAAATCGCAAAGAATAAACAATGCGTTTGTAAGGATGAAGCAGATATAAAAGCAGGTTACATTAATCCTAAAATTGAAGAATACTATCCTCAAGACCCGCAAACTTGTAAACGCTTAAAATGTAGGATTATAACCTTCTTTGAAAAGAATGGTCAACTAATTCCTATATATGGTGAAAGAGATAATAGTGACGAATGTGGTTGTCCTTCACAACAAAAATTTGAAGAAGGCGGAATCTACTATGGCTATATAAACGAAGATTTTGAAGAATATGACAGTTCTGATCCTTCTTGTAAAAAAGTAGCCATAACTTGTCCAAATTACCAAGTTCCAAAGAACAAACAATGTATTTGTAAATCTGAAACTGATATGCCACAAGGTTATATCGGTGATGAAGAAGAATACTATGCAGGAAATACAGAAACTTGTAAACGTACAAAATGTGAAGTTAGATTTACATTCAAAGATGAAGATGTCAGAGGTGTAAGAAACGAAGCAGACCAATCTTGCAACTGCCCTGCTGAAAGTGAATTCCAAGAAGGCGGAAAATACTTTGGATATCTTGAAAGATTTGAAGCTTACGAGCCGAGTGTACGTAGTTGTAAAGATAAAGCTTGCCCGCTATATGGTAATCTATTTGTAGTAATGAACTTTGAAAATACTACAGAATCAGGTGTAACATTAGAATTCAACATAAAATCATTTGCAACAGATACAACATTAAATGCAATAACATATTATGGAAGTATTCACAATGCTAACACAGAAAATGATGCAGCATGGTTATCATTACTTTCAAAAATGTCAACTTCTGATAAAAAGAGAACATTTGAAAAATACTCAGCATATTTAATAGCAGAAACAGGCAAAGTAATCGGAGTATTCACTCCTGAAAGTGCAAAAGCTATATTTGATACAGATAATACCGCAACTGTAAATTGCAATAATGTATGTAAAGTTAATGGTTCTGTTGATAGTGAATGTGTTTCTACTTGTAAAGATTTCAAAGTAACACAATCTGTACTAAGAACCAGCTACAGCAATTCATATTATTACAATAACAACACTATGGAAGAATACCACGGCGGTAAGATTATGTTAGCTGATGCTTGTGAATACAACGTAAAAGAAACAATTTACAGAAGAGTTTCTCCGCTTGTACTCGACTTAAACGGTGACGGTTTGAAATTCACATCAGTATTTAACGGTGTAGAATTCGACTTGAATGCAGACGGGAAAACAGAACTCACTGCTTGGACAACTATTCAAAGCGAATTTGATAATGCATTCCTTGTTTACGATAAAAATAATAACGGTCAAATAGACAACGGTGCAGAATTATTCGGAGACCAAAACGGTGCTGAAAACGGTTTCAATGAATTAGCTAAATATGATGACAACAATGACGGAATAATTGATGAATTCGACGGTATATATGATGAATTATCAGTATGGGTTGATTTCAATAAAAACGGAAAAGTTGATTATCAAAACGGAAATACTAAAGAATTAAAATCATTGAAAGATGCTAATATAACTGAAATTTCAACAGCATTCAATACCGAAACTGATGAAAACGGTAATATAATTACAGATAATAACGGTAATGCAACCGGTATAGTCGGCTTCTTCAAAATGCTAATAGACGGAGTAAAAGAAGTTATCAGATCAATTATCGATGTATTCTTTGTAACCGCATAATTCTGACTTAACAACATAGTTAGTTATCACATATAAAAAGGACTCAAGAAATTGAGTCCTTTTACCGTATATACAACATTTATTATGGTTCTAATGTCCAATCTTCATATATTTTTACCGCTTTTTCTTTAGCTGTATTATAATAATCCAAAGAAACTATCTGTTTATATAAATCAGTTAAATCACCGGAATAACTACCCAAAATATCCGTATATTTAACCAATTCATCTTTATCAAGTCCGCCGCCATAAGCCTTTGTCTTTGCATCTGTACCGGACGGTCTTATTTCAATAAATTTATTTGAGAATAACAAATATGTACCATCACCAACAAATTTAATATCTTCTAAATCTGAAAAATCCAACTTTTTGAAAGCATCCTGTAAAATATTCTTCACATCAGATAAAGAAATTAATCTCTGACTTTTGCAAACAGCAAGTGTAAGATAGAATAAGTCATTTTTTGTTCTCAAACCTTCCCCATTTTTCATATCAGCTTTCAATTTTTCTATATCGCTTTCACTCTCGTTATAATAAGAAATATCCTTCCTGATATCGAATTTTCCGTTAATTTTGTTATTGTTAAATACATCTAAAAGATTGTCAGAAAGATATTTATTTTTTTTCTCTAAATCAGCTATTAATGAAGAAGCAACAAAAATAGCTTCTGTAGCACTTTTTTCTCTCATAGCAAGTGCAACTCTGCCGCCAAGACTTTTTATGGGAGTATTTGGTCCTATTATCATACCGCCAGATTCTTCTCCGGCAAATACAAGTCTTGGGTTCATACCAAGGTTAATTTTTTTACCAAATACATCCGTAATAATAATATCCGCATTTTTATCCAATTTTGCTTCAACTTTTTTCAGAATATTTGCTATTTCTTTAAAACCAACGGGAACATTAACAACCTTTATCCCGTTATTATTTGCCCATTCATCCCAAGAAAGAGCAGAAGCCGTTGTTTTAATCATAAATCTTGGATAATCATTAAAGGTATTTGAAGCCTTCAAGGATTTTACCCAAAAATCCATCAGCATGAAAAAAGCTTGATTTGCAGTATATACACAAAGCAATCTGTCATCATTTAATTTAATGTAATCTACTCCGATATTTTTCAAAAATTCAATTCTGTTATTTGGTTCTATCTGAGTAACTGTTAATCTGTCATGATCCGGGTCAGTAATCAATATACAAGTACCAATCGGTGAATCTTTCAAAAGATTTTCATAATGCAAACTTTTAATAACAGGCATGCAAATATTACCATCTTTATCTTTAGCCGTTACTGTAGCATCAACTGAGTAATCATAAAACTTTTTTTCACCTTTTGGGGTAAACTCTGATTTTCCGATTGAATGAAAGAACGGATCTTCCTCTATATGAAGCCATTCATAAGACTTATCAATATCGAATTTTTTCAATATCTTACACAATGTTTTATACGCACAGCCCCCGACACTCTCAATATAAATTTTATTCTTTAAATCTTTTATTGCAGCTATATTATTTTCTGTCGCAACTCCGTTTTGCAAATATTCAACATATAGTTTAATACCGTTTTCTATCTCCTTCATCAGCTCGCAAGAGATAAATTTATTATTCTTTGCAGCAAATGTTATCTTATATTCACCGTTTTTTTCGGTTTCGTTAAATATTTCTCTAATTTTATTAACAAAAGCCATAGATTCATCCGGCAAATATTGACTGCCTTGATTGTTTAAATCCTTGGTCGCATTCTTTACACTGATACCATGACTTGAAGTAATATATTCACCACCAGCCAAATCAAGCTTAAACGCCAAAAATGAAGCCAGCCATATAGGAATAGTATCACCATTAACGCTTACATGAGTAAGAATACTCTGTGCAGCCTGAATTCTCGCTATAATTTCAAGAAAAATATCAGAATTATATCGAACTTCTCTACCTAATATTTTTTCCTTTTTCTTATCGGGTTGAGAATTTAAAACAAGCGCTTTTGCAAGTGTAGCGAGCATGATACCAACCGTATTTATAGGAAATCTTGTATCATGAGGATATAGAATGTTTTGAGGTCCTCTGATTCCTGCCGTAGATGCTTTTGCAACTTTTGAATAATTATCAAACCAATCCCATAATCCTAAACCTTCAGGATTTTTATCTTTATCATATTTTTGCAAATGTTCTTTTTTCAATACAAAAACGAATTCTTTTTCATTTGTAATATCAAACAAATTATTTTTCTTTACATAATCAGGTGTATTTTCTTCAACTTGATTAAATAATTCTTTTTCCAAATCACAATGAGCAACTTTTTTCATCATAATAACCTCACTATATCTCACTAAAATACTACACAATTACAAAAACTCTGTCCAGTTTGTAACATTAAAAACTACCAGGAATAATCCTGTTATAAAAAAAATTTAAACCTAAAGATTGATTTATATTAAATGAAAAAAACTTAAACTAATAATGTGGGAGAGGTTGAGAGTTTTTATTGTGATATACGAAGGAATAAATCAGGCAGAAAAAATAGATAAACTTTCTAATAAAGTAATTTTGCAAGGCAGAACAAGAGAGTACAACTTATGCGTAAAGGCTTATGCTCTAAGATTACAAAAAGAATACGAAATGTCTGCATTTACGTATTTAGAAGTACTTGAATCAGAAAAAAATAATATTGAGGCAATAAAAGGTCTTGCCTTTTGCTATTCAAAAATGAATAATCATGACGAAGCTATAAAATATTACGATAAATTGCGTAAATTAACCCCATTTGATAAAAAAGTTTATTATGAACTTGGTATTTGCGAATTTAACAGACAGAATTTCTACAAATCCATAAAGTATTTAATTAAAGCAATAAAACTTCATCCCGAATACTATGATGCTATATACGTATTAGGACAAGCACATGAGGCACTTGAAGAATATGAGATGGCAGAAATGATTTATTTAAAAATTATTCACGAACGCCCTTCTTATATAATGGCATATAACAGATTAGCAGAACTCTATTTAAAAATCGGAGAATTTGCTAAAGGAATTAAGTTATTAAAAGAAATACTATTTATTAATCCTGATTTTCATAAAGCTTATCTTGCTATAGCAATTGCTTATGACAAATTGGAAGATTCTAAACACGCTATTCAGTATTATAAAAAATATCTCGAAAAGAAACCGTTTTCAAAAGAAAGAAAATTTATTCAAGAACGTTTTGAGTATTTAAGACCTCAAAAAATTCAATCTAAAATAAGCTATTTAAGTGTTGTAAAATAAAAGTTCTTTCAAAGCTGTTTATAATTTAAAATTTTATCTCTTTACCAAGAATATAAATTGTCTTAGTTTTTGGATGAATTCTTAAAAGCTTTTTTCTTAAGTTTTGATAAGCCAGCAGTATTGGGGATTTTTTACTCTTGTTATATTTCAAATCATCAAATATAAGCTCAATAGGATAATTAGTATATTTTTTCACCAATTTTTCCCAATTAAAAGGAAATGCCATTCTGTATTCTTTTAATCTTATAACGTTTGCTTTTAAAAGCGGTGATTTATCATTAATAAGAAGCTCTTTCCAAGCTAAAATATGAGGACTCTTAATATTATAATCCTGTGCATAGAATTTATATGTATATCCGTTATCTGATAATAATTTGCTTAAACCCTGTTCATACTTCCTTACAACATCAAATTTATCTTCTTCATGCTTTACATTTTTCATAAAATCTGAAAATATCTCTGAATTAAAAACATTATTTTTAAAAGCAAGAAAATAACTCTGCAAATGTTCATTTCTGTTTCCGTCTATATCAAAATTATTTTTTGTTATTCCCCAAAAATCACACTTTTCTTTCTCCATTTTGTTAAACATATCAGTAAAAGGATACATAGGCGCATAACAACTGTCATTTGCAAAGATAAGTTCATCAATACTATCCAGCATATTATTGTTTTTTAAATACAAATATCCTCTTTTATAAGAGCCAAAATCATATTCAGAATGTTTTTTTGCTTCAATATAATCACAAATATCGACTATTTTTTGTTTTTCGTTTGCCTTAATATTACCGTCAGAAACAAAAATAATTTTGGAACTGATTTTTTTCAATTCTTTAAGATAATAGACAACATAGTCTCTAATATTTTCATTCGCATCAAAATGAGCAAAAACAACAACTCTATTCATAATTATTGTCCTCTATATGTATCTTCAGGATGATTTGTATGGGATTGTGCTATTTCATAATACTCGTTTTTATCTATATTTACACCCATTTTTTTTATATTAAATTTTTCTTTTTCCGGTTTTTTTCTAAACTTTGCAAATATATCTTTATCGTTCATTTCTTTATCCAATAACTATAGAAGTATTATGAAATAAAAAAAAATAATTAGCAATTTTGATATTATGTTGTATTATTTTAATATAGATAAGTATTTTTTATGGGGGTATATTATGTATCAACTTTATATCAAAGAAGCAAACAGCTACACAGGCAGAGAATTAATCGGTGAATACGAAGATGTCGATGACGCTTTTGACAGAGCAGAAGAAGAAGTAGCAAAAGATTCTAAAGTAAAATATGTTATAGAAAAGACTTCCGGAAATGTTAACAGCTATGGTGAGCTTGAAGTATCTGTAATTGCGGAAAATTAATTTGATTATGGATGAAAATTATATTTCTATAGGTAAAATTTTAAATTTTCACGGAATAAACGGTGAAGTAAAAGTCGGTTTTTCCAAAGGTAAAGAAAATCAACTTAAAGCATCAAAGAGTTTTTTTATAAAAAAAGACGGAAAGTTTAATGAATTAAAGGTAAAATCGTTACGTTTTCACAAAAATTTTGCTTTAATAAAATTTGAAGGAATAGATAGCATAGATGATACGCTTGAATACAAAGGATGTTTACTTTTTACTCATGCTTCTGATATAAGAAAAAATCTTGAGAAGGATGAATTCTTAGTTGATGATTTGGTAAATTTAATTGCAGTCAGCACAGAAGAAGAAGTAATAGGTACTGTTGTAGCAATTAATAAGTATAATACCTCATCTGATTTATTGGTTGTGAAATCTCAAGACGGCAAAGAACATCTTATTCCTTTTGTAAAAGAGCTTGTTCCTGTAGTTGATTTAAAATCCAACAAAATAGTTATTAATGTCATAGAAGGGTTATTGGATTAATTATGAGATTTGATATTATTACTCTTTTTCCTGAAATGGTTGAAAATTATTTTAATTTCAGCATTTTAAAAAGAGCAAAAGAAAATAATATCATAGATTTTTCTACTCACAATCCAAGAGATTTTTCTAAATCAAAACATAAAAAAGTAGATGATACTCCTTATGGAGGCGGAGACGGAATGGTACTTATGTGCGAACCGTTTTTTGATGCATATAACAGTTTTGAAAAATGTGAAAAATCAAAGACTATACTTCTTTCGCCTCAAGGTACACCCTTTACTCATAAAATGTCTGTGGAATTTTCTAAATATGAACAATTAGTACTCATTTGCGGTCATTATGAAGGTTTTGATGAAAGGATAAGAACTGGACTTGATTGTCAGGAAGTATCAATCGGAGATTTTGTTCTAACGGGCGGAGAACTTCCTGCTTTATGTATTGTTGATAGCGTAACCAGAAATTTAGACGGTGCATTAGGTAAACTAACAAGCTCTTATACTGATACCTTTGCTGACGGTCTGCTTGAATATCCTCAATATACAAGACCGGAGAGTTATAACAATGAAAATGTTCCGGAAATATTATTATCAGGCAATCATGAAAAAATTGCACTTTGGAGGAGAAAACAACAATTAATAAGAACAAAAGACAAGCGTCCTGATTTATTTAGAAATTTTGTACAAAAATGCGAAAATAAAATTGATAAAAAACTAATTGATGAAATTCTGAGAGGGGAATAAAATGGATTATTTGCAGACAATTATTGTAGGAATAGTACAGGGGTTAACTGAATTTTTACCTGTAAGCAGTTCAGGACATATTGTTTTGGTCAGCTATATATATAAAATCATAACAGGAAGTGAATTTATGGTGGAAAATAGTGAAGAAGTATTCTTTGATATAATGATCCACTTTGGTACTTTAGTTGCTATCTTTATATATTTCAGAAAAAAATTAATAAATATTTTTACAGAATTTTTTAAAGCAATAAAAACAAAAGCATTCAAAAACAATTATCAGGCACAATTACCTATATATATAATACTGGGTACATTTTTTACCTGCATTATTGTTTATCCGATTAAAGATTTTTGTGAAAGTCTTTTAAATACTCCTTATATTGTTGGTATCTTATTGATAATAACAGGATTAATTTTATTTTTATCAGAATTTTTATCAAAAAAATTTGAACAGAAGCAAACAGAAATCAATACAAAAAATTCTATTCTTATCGGTTTAGCACAAGGTCTTGCAGCACTGCCAGGAATATCACGTTCAGGTTCAACTATTGCTATGGGATTAGCAACAGGATTAAACAGAAAAGATGCAGCTGAATACTCATTTCTCCTAAGTATTCCTGTTATATTACTTGCTGTTTTTTATCATTCATTAGAATTATTAAAAGCAGGTGAATTCGCTGATTTTTCATTTGGGCCTATTATTGTTGGTACAATTTTAGCAGGGGTTGTAGGATATTTTTGTATAAAATATTTTATTGCATTCTTAAATAAATTTTCGCTTAATATATTCGGATTTTATTGTGTATCAGTTGGGATAATAACGACCTGTATATTTTTATTTTTTAAGCTTTCCTGATTTTTTAATTCTTCCAAATTGCATAAATATATTTTTGAATCTTTATTTATTTCCATAAAATCTGAATAAGGTATTGCTATGTATTCCGTTGAATCATGCGGATCAATGAGAATTACTGAATCATTAGCTTTATCATATTTTCTTAATTCATAACTATGATCAGAAAAAATCTCGTATTCGTCGTTATTAGCTCCAAACTCAATAAACGCACAATTATTTTTTGCATTTATGTAAGTTTCCAAAAAATTTCTGCTCAAACTTTTTGAAGAAACAGATATTATTTTATGTTTAAAATTATCATTTTCAAGAATATCTGTCATTTCTGCACCCGTTAATTCACTAATACAATCAGAAGTTAACCCTCCGCTAATTCTGGCATAATTTTTCAAAAAATTTCCTTGCTCATGATTTACTCCGTCGGAATAGCGTAAAGCTGTTTCTGCGTAAGTATGTTCAAGCATTTGTAATCCTTTACAGCCGCTCAACCTTGTATCCACTTCAGGTAACTGACCTTTTGGAAATCTTTTTGCTCCGCCGTAATCTTTATAAGCTCTTATTGTACAAATTATATCGTTATTTTCCTGTTCAAAACTCTTATAGAGGTATATTTTCCCTAAAGGATTATTCAATAAAGCAATCAGAGTAATTATTAAATAGCAATCTCCGATATCTCCTTGTGATACTAATAAACTTTCACCTGCCGGAAATAGTTCATCAAATTTTTCTCTTGACATTTTCCATTTGTACAAATTATTTCCTTCATTAATATAAAGCTGTTTGTTTTGCTCAATGACATCACCTACTTTTGTTTTTTTCAATATATTTTCAGCTGAAACATTCTTAGAAAAATATTTTACTATACTTCTTTTTTGTGTATAGTTTTTTCCGGTTTCGTTAGCGAATTCTGTAGAAGTACATCCCATTACTATAGATGCCAAATTTGATATATTAATATTAGGGAATTTTTCTATATAGTATTTTAATCTTTCAACATATACAGAAGCATTATTTATTTCATCCTCAGGATTGAGCTCAATATTTTCAAGCGGTACTTCAGCTACTGATTTATCAGTTTTTTGCAAAGCAATCCTATCAAAATCTGTAACAAACTCACCACCTTCATAATTATCAAAGTATGGATTTGTTCTTTCCTGCAAATTTTTTCTATATTCATTTTCCAAATATTTTAAGATTTCCTCTTTAAATTGACCTATCAATTCACCTTCAATAACATCACATAATTCCATTGCCGCAGTAATAAATTTAAAATTATCATATTTTAATAGTTTTTCTACCCAACTTTTATTTTCTAATGTAATTCCGCTTATTAATTCTGATTTATAAAATCCGTTTATTCGGTTATCATCAATTATTTTTTCAGCTAAATCAACTGTTTCTATTTCTAAATCAGATAATATTTGATCTTTGAAGCAAGGTTCAATTTTTTTGCTATCTAAAATTTTATTACACAATTTTTTGCTGATATTTTCTCTGTTGTCAAGTAATGATAAGAGTATCTCTTCTTTATTTGGAGAGGGTATATCGGGATGATTTATTACTTTTCTTACTATATCAATTGTTTCATCATTAGTTAACTCCAATATATATTTAATATCATCCGAATTAATATTTTTATGCCAAATTATTTCTCTTGCATATTTTTTATTGTTTTTAGTAATATTTGCTATTATCTCATCCTTATATATACTATTGATAGTTAAATCATGTATTACATCTATAGCTATATCAAAATTGTGATTATTTATATTCTTAAGAAATCTGCCTTTATTTTCATCAGGAATATTAGGATCTTCAATAATTGTTTTTAAATATTTAACATTATCTTTACTTATAAATGGAATAATATTTTGTAGAGCCTTGTCATGTATGCTATCTTCGTCTGTGAGTGAATCTATCAGTTTATAATTATCATTATTAATAGAAGTAATTATTGGAAATTTTTCCTGAATACTCAAATCTTTAATGGCAAGAATTTTTCTTACTATTTTTATTGTGTTTTTATTTATGACAGAAAGTATATTAGGTTTGCAACAGTCAGGAATATCAAAATTGAGTACTTCCGATAGATATTGAACATTATCATTTGTTATTTCATCAATCAAATTTGGGATAAAACTTTGATTTACAGATTTATTCTCTAAAATTTTGCATATTATATTAATATTAATATTCTTATCAGTTACTTTTTCCAATATATTTGCTATATATTTATCATCTATTTTGTATTCCAATTTATCAGCACTTATTAAATCATTTGCAAAATCGAGATTATTAGGAATAGCTGCAATAAATCTCGCTTTTGTTTCATCAGGCAAAAATCTGTGAGCAATAACTTTTTCTATAAGCGAATTATATATATCAGTTTCACAAGAAATTTTAATTGCCGCAACAATAATATTTACAGCATTTATCATTAAATCTTCATTTTTAGAGCATAATTCTTCTTTATTATAGCGTTCTTTATTATATTTTTTTGTTCCAATAACATAATCATTCATTTTCTTTACAATTTGCAAAATAAAATCAATATTGTTTTCAGATAAAGACTGTTCTGCATCTTTTATTTCTTTAATACCGATAATGGAATTAGTATTTTCAATAGTTTTTTCTATCCAATTTATTACTCTATTGACTTTTGTATCAACATTCAAATCATTTAAAGAATAATTATTATTATGCTGAAGTGCCAATATAAATTTCGCTTTATTTGAATTAGATAAATTTGAATTATCCAAAACTTCTTGAATTTTTCCAATTAAATCAGCATTCTTACTTGAAGTATTTATTACTGCAAGTGCAATATTATATTTATCTTCATCTTTTATATCTTTATTAGACTTAAGATATTTTATTGTTTTAGAAACAAAATCAATATTTTTCTCTGATATTGAAGCTTTTACTATATCGAAATCATCAATTACAAACAGAGGGAAAGTGATATTTTTTTGCTCTTCCAACCAACTTATGATTAAATTTTTTTGTTGATCAATTTTAGTCATACCTTGTGAAAGTCCTGATATGAGTTCTTTATCATACCTTTCCAAAAAATCAGAAAGCAATTTATCTGTTAAAGTTTTATTATTATTTAAATCACGATCAGATATTTTCGCTTTCGCACCAAGATTTTCAGATAAAAAATCAATAATTTTAAAATCAGGAGCGCTTTTTTGCACCCCGAACTTTGGTACAGAAAACATACCTTGAGAAAATACAGGAGGATTAAATATACTAACTGATATTGAAGGTTGAAGTCTAATTGGCGGTTGTATACTTATTTGAGGTACTTTAATGTTATCATTAACAATTGTTTTACATAATTCCCCTGACATGATAATCCTTCCGTGAGCAGAATATTATTAATTTTATTCCCAATAAATTGATTCCCAAAATCCTTTGGATGCAAATTTGTACTAAATCCGCTATATAAATAAAGTCAATTTTCATCTGAAAATTGCGTAAATTTATATAATTTTACACCGCAGCACATAATAGCTTAATAAAAATTCAATAATACAAAAAAAATAATTTATAACAAGCAAAAGAGGACGTCAAAAAACATTGACATCCTCTTTTATCTACAAAATTACACCTTTATGCTGACCAATTTATATTGCTGTTTATTGTACTGATTAAATCGGGTTTGAAATCTGCAGCAGCAGGACTATCACTAGCCATAAGTTCGCCTGTTGTAATGGTTCTGTCATCACCGACCAAGCCTGCGGCATCGAGTTCGTCAAAGTGGTCAGCAAGCCAGCTTTGTGATTGCTCAATTATTGTACTTATTGAAGTAGTAGAATAATGACCATTCAATTCTTGAGAGTAGAATTTAAAGTTTGTAGCATACTTTCTGTCATTATTAACTATAACAGGTTTATTATACCCTGACAGGTCAAAATCTTCATTCAATAAATCCGCATAACTCATGTCAATTCTGACTCCGGCATCTGCTGCATAGTCTCCGCTAAAGACATACATAGAATCACCAATATATGTCGATACGGTATCGTCTGCTTTGGTTGCGGAAACATCATAGAATGCCTTAAACTCGGTTTTGTGTATATCAAGATATACGTAATTTGTATCGTTTGAATGTCCGCTGTCTGCTATAACAGTTTGATAAGCTGCATTTACTGAAACATCATATCTGTCATTACCGTTACCGCCGTCAAGATAAACAGTACCATCTATTGCGGAGCCAGATAACATATCATTACCGGAACCGCCATAAGCAAAGGCATCACCACCAAGAGCATTCGCACTTAATGTATCCTGACCTGCACTTCCCCAAAAATAATTTTCATCGTTACTGTTATTGTATTCATCTGCAAGAAGAACTCTGTCTCTGCCTTTGAGCTTGATATATTTAGCGCTGTGGGTCCCGTCAATTTCCCCGTTTGCAAGGAAGTAATCTTTAACAGTAACTGTTGAAGTTGCAACATCAGTTAACTCTTCCTCAACCTCTTGAGCTTCAAATGTATATGAAATCACAAGGTCTCTGCCGACTTTATCAAACTTAACCATAGCATTTTCGGTAAAGTCTAATGTATTAACTCCGCCATCATTATATATGGTATCATGACCATCATAAGTCCAAGTATAATCATATTGGTTAGTTACATTGTTATATGTACTGGTTGATCTTGCTGAGCTGTTATTTACGGTATAAGAAGTAATTGAGCCGTAATATTCGTTATATCCACCATATACATAATAGTTATTGGCAAATACTATTCTGTTATTACCTTCTCCTGCATAAATTTGGTCATTTCCTGCTCCTCCATAGATAACATCATTTCCGCCGCCTGCTCTGATGATATCATTACCATCCAAGCTCGAATAAATGAATTCATTAGCATTTGTACCTGATAAGAAGTTATCACTACCATTTCTTTTTCCATAAAGACCTTCAAGATTCATGACAAGAGCATTATCAATGCCTGTTCCTGTAGCCATATCTTTATAATATTGGTTTCCGCCATCGCCATTATAGAAATTGCCCATTGAAAATTCTATTGGTCTATCAAGAGTATAAACCCAAACATCTTCTGCCATAGCAGCAGTTGCAAGAGCCTCTCTGTTGGCTGCTTGTTGAATTGCATTTGTTTCATTCAAAGCAGCACTTAATGAAGTATACCCAAGAGTTGTCAAAGTTGCTTGATATTTTTCTTTTAATCTGTCTATATCAAGAACTCTGTAACCGTTTTTATAATGATATGTTGAACCGTAATCATAAGGTCCGACACCTTCATTGTTTTTGATATAGATATCAAAATCATGATTTGCTACAAGTCCGTTTTCAAATTTTATGCTGTTATTTTTATCGCCGATGTATTGATAAGTAAGGTCAGAATATGTACTCGGCTTTGTAGAACAAATATAGATATCACTGCCATAAGTCCAATCGTTACCGACTTTCTCCATATCAAAGAATGCTATCGGTGCAGATTTAAATTGTGAAACATATTGTCCTTCAACATAATCAACACTAACATCATAGTCAAAATTAGCTAATCCTGTTTTACTTACAAGATTAACTGCATCATGACCGCCTGAGTTTTTGATTAAAATATTTTTGTAATTAGAAACATATTCCGGTGCGGCAACCTCAATAACATCATTATCCGTTCCGCCGTCTACAGTCAGGGCATATTGTGTTTGACTTATACGGACATGGTCATTTCCTGAACCCATATCAACTGTTCCCATAAATGTCGGACGCCAACCTGAGCCATAGCCTCCGCCACCGCTGACTAAGTCAATTCTTTCTATTTCATTACCCTCATAGTCATCTTTACAACTTGAAGATACCAAGAAATAATCATTACCGCTGCCACCTGTGACATTAGCATTTAAAGTACTTGAACCATGAGCAACTATTGTATCGTTTCCGTCACCGCCAGAAACAGTTTGAGGTGTAGCGTGTGAGTACATTTCGTTGAACTTAATAAAATCATTACCTTCACCGCCATCAATAAAACCTGCACCGGTAATTTTATCATCACCTGCTCCACCTGATATTATAGATTCTGCCCAATAATAAGTACCGCCGCCAGAATAAGTCGAAGCTCCGTATATTCTGTCGTTACCTGCACCGCCATCTATACTGTCTCCGATAATAAAGTCTCTGTCCTCATCAGGACCTACAGGAACATCACCGTATATAGTATCGTTACCTGCTCCACTCATAATGGTATCGGTACCGTAACCGCCCCAAACAACATCATTCCCTGCTCCGCCTGTTATACTGTCATTTCCGTTGTTACCTTTTATTGTATCTCCGTAATTTGAAGCAATAATAACATCATTCCAAATCCACCCCGTAACGGTTTGAGCGGAATCAGCTTGAGAGTTATCAATAGCATCAAGCTGAAGAATATCTTGTAGCTTAACATTAGCGGTATATTCCTGTGATGAGCCATATCCTGTCGGTGTAACATTAATTTGATTTGGTGTATTATACCACTTATCCAACGTACCGTCACCATAACTATATTCACTTACATGATCACCTTGAGCCCATGTAATGATTTCTTTAACATTTGTGGAATAATAACCGTTTTTAATTGTAACGGAATCATTTTGAGTATATTGAATAACAATATCATCTCCGTCTTTTCTTGCAGATAAATTATTAATATCAATACCAATAAAGTTTAGCCGTGTACTTCCAAGGTTGCCTGTATCGTATCCGTTATTTCTCCATTCTTGGAAATCAGACTGTGCCTGGCTATAACTGAATACCATATCACCACGAAGAATAGTATCGGAATTTGTAATTGTATCATTACCGTCACCGGCTTTGAAATTAACAAAAGTTTCGTTACCTTCATGATTACCGTTATACCAAATAACATGTGTAGGTAATATCTGAACCGTATCATCACCTGCAAATGTGTATATATGATCACTACTAATAGAATTTCTTGTAGATGTAGCAAGAAGTGTTTCTGAATTATTCGTACCAAAGATATTATTACCTGCAGTCCATATTTGACCTGCAATAATTTGTTCACATTCTGTGCTTGAGATAACATTACTTTCAAGATTAGCAGTATAATCTATATCAAACAAACTATAAAGTGCACTTATTTGCTCAGGATTACCTCTATCTATAGCATCATTGACATCAACAAATCCGTTTTGAGTAAGCCATGGAATAACGGCATTAGCAATAGCATTTTTCCATTCCTGAACATTTGTAACAGCATGACCTTTTGCAACTATTTTTTCTATACCTGCTCCAACTCCAATACCGTCAGGTTGAGCTTCAATATTTAAACCAATATCGTAAGATGTATAAACAGATTTAAAGTTTTCGGCATTAATCATATTTGTATGAACAACTTTCATATTAATAACATCCATAGTCCAATTTGCCCCGATATTAAAGAGTAATCTGATATTTTCAAGAGTATTTGTTTGGAAACCCAATGTATCATTACCGCCAATATCTGTTATGGTTAATCTTGTAGATGAATCGAGATATGCAACTTCATAAGTATCATCACCCCCGATGGTATAAACTATATCATCAGCAGTATTGCTATCGTGGAAGTATGTCATATCTATACCGCCGCCTGTTACTATAACATTTTTACGATCACGAGTAGAATTTGAATCAAAATATAAATTACCGTTCAATTTTTGCGGTGTATCTCCGCTTTTTATAACAAAAATATTGTTCAAACTCGTTGAAGGAATACTTGTTGAACCGGTATCTAAACTGTTACTGTTATTCCAACCGGAACCGTCAAGCATTTTATAACCTGTTGCAAACCATGTTGTATCTGCATCATTGATAATAAAGTCTGCAGTTTCATTTATTGATGCAAAGTTACTAACAGTAATAGTTCCTCCATGTTCACCATCAGCACTTTCAGCAGTAAGAATCATTGAATATTCATCACCGGAACCATCTATTGAAACTCTCAAAGTACCGTCTGAAATCGAGTAATTTTGTAAATTTAGAGTATCACGATTTGCATAGTGATAATTTTCTTCATCCCATGACTTTGATTCCCAAACGGAATTAATTTCATCATTGCCGAAATCAGCGTTAAATGTAATCGTATCGTTACCTTTTAAGAGATTAAATGCTTCATTTTCTGAAGATGAAGTAAAGCTGTCATCACCATTCGTTCCGTTAATCTGTACAGGAGGATTTACGTTATTAAGCTGTATATGTTCTTCATAATAATCCTCACCATAAGAGAATACATTTGGGTTAAAATTAAAGAACGTATCAAGCTCAAGATTCAATATATCTTTGTTATCCCAAACATTTATAAGTGTAATATAGTTATTTACGGTATCAATATTTTTAACCGCATAAGCATGGTTTGGAATTATGCCGAGTTCGTCATTATTTTGACAATGGAATGATGCAGTGAGATTATCCAATGTACCTGAATTATAAAGTCCCCACATCTCAATAACTCTTTCCCTGGGGTTATAATTAAGCTCCTGACTTACTTCATTAGGATTATAGAATGAAATAGTCATATCGGCATCACCATAAATATAATCAGCTAACATATTATAAGTAGCTGTTTCAACATAGGTTTTGCCCGGCATGTGTATACTGTCACCATTTTGTTTCAAAAGTTTATTCATTGCATAGTCAGTCATTACAGCATCCATATCACCATATACATTAACAAAATTCGTTAAATCCGATTTGTTAATCGTTATGGAGTTTTGTTTACCGTTTTCCAAATAATTCGGGAATGTTACGGTATAAGCATCATTACCGATTTCCTCTATAACAACATGTTCTGCAAATTCACCTTGTAAATGAAGGTTTTCAATAATACCAAGGAGTCTGCAATCACCTGAATTGCCTTGAGTAAATGTAGATATTTCACCGTTTACGGATGTATAAGGTTCGTTTACGGTAAATACTCTGTTACCATCTACATTTGTAACGGTATTGCCCGTAGTTAAACCTGTAGACTGAGTAGCATAATCAGTACCTTCAGCCATATTAATCGTATTATTACTACCATGGTAGAATACGTAATCATCACCTGAGCCTGTATTAACCGTATTATTATTGCTCAATTTAAAGTAATTCGGGTTCCATTCGGAATCTGTAGCTCCGCCTATTCTTACTATATCGGCTCCATCTCCGGTATTAACTGTATTATTATCACCCCAAATAATTATATCATCAGCCTGAGATGAATCAGCATTAACAGTTATGTTACTGCCGTCAATAACAAGTCTGCCGTTAGCAAGATATTTGAGATTAAAGGTTTGCGGAGTTTCCGCCATTGTACTTATTGAATAAACATAATTTTCGCCGCCAAACGGATTCGTTAAGGTTAATCTCATTCCGCCGCCTGATGATACAGTTAAATCATTGAGAGTATCACCTCTTGACATACTTCTGAAATTACCAATATCATAAGTATTTTCACCAATTTTGATATATTTAACGCTGTGGTTATCAATAGAATAATAATCTAAGGCAGTAATCGTATTTGATACGGGAGTTTCATCAACAGTTCCTGAGTAAGTGATAAGCAAATTATCACCATCACGAGCAGTACTAATCGTTGTACCTTCGTCAAATGCAAGTGTATCATTTCCTGCACCGCTTTGAATTATATCATTACCATCACCCAAAGCATAACAAATGAGATTATTTCCTGCACCTGCCTGAATGGTATCATTACCTGTTCCACCTATAACAGTATCATCACCGTTAGCACCCCAAATAGAATCATTACCTGCTCCACCTGATAGAATATCGTTTCCGCTTGTGCCAGTCAATTGATCATTTCCGGCTTCGCCGAATAATGCTCCGCCTATAGTTCCCAAAGAAAGTACATCATCACCTGCTCTGCCCTCTATCCAACTCGGAATACCGGCAATAGCATCAATATTATCAGTTTCATCCGTACCAATCATGATATTATACATCATGCCTACACCGGTTTCAGGATTTTCTCTCCATTCAAAAGTGTAATATGTCGGTTCTTCATCAGTCTCTGAATTAAATTTTGATTGGAATCCAAAAGTATTAATAGTTTCAGCTCGTTTTACATATTTATCATTTGATAATTCAAAGTAATTTGTTAATTCTAAAACATCATTACCTATTCCGTTATCATAAGTAATATACAAGCTCGTTGCGGTCTGACCTTCTTCAGTTCCTCTTGCAAATGATACTTGACTTATATCTGTAAATTTACAGAATATAACTTTATCATAGGAGCTTGCATCAATGATTGTATCTTTGCCTGAACCGTAGTAACTATTTGACTCAGGTTGGAAATAAAATTTATCGGCACCGTTACCACCGGATAAAACATCGTGCCCGCTGCCGCTTACGATTGTATCGTCACCGTCACCACCATATACAATATTATCACTCGGATTGTCATTATTGACATCCCAAGTAGAAATCCAATCATTACCGGCTCCTCCGTCTATAACATCATTGCCGTCATAACTCCAAAGTGTATCGTTGCCTGCATCACCATAAATAACATCATCTTGGAATGTACCTGTAACGAAATCATTACCTGCACCCGCATCAAACCAAGTACTAATAAGCGGATCATCTTCTTCTGAGCCCAACTCATCATCACCGTCAGTTCCTGCCTCTATAAGATACATTTTTGATTCATTCGTTTCAGGGTTTTCTCTCCATTGAAGCGTATAATAGCTGTCAGGTTCGGGAACTTCCGTCAAATCTTCTTCCACAGAAGCCAATAAACCGAATTTTTCAACCGCAGTATTACTCTTTATATAATTACCCGTTTCATTATCCAAAACAAAATAATTTGCTATTTCTAAAACATTAGTACCGTTGTTTCCGTCAGGGTAAGAAACATAAAGACTCGTTGCGTTTTGGGTTTCGCCTGTTCCTCTTGCAAAGCTCAATGCAGATAAGTCTGCGAAGCCCACAAATATAAGTTTATCCGCAGAATTTGCATCGGTTATGACATCATTTCCGCTGCCAGGGTAGAAGTAGAATAAATCCGCACCGTCACCGCCTGAAAGAACATCATAACCTGCATCACCGACAATTACATCAATGCCTGCTCCGCCTGAAATTGTGTCATTACCGTCATCACCAAATAATATATCATCACCCTCATCGCCTGAGATTGAGTCATTACCTGCTTCGCCCCAAATTGTATCATCACCGACTCCGCCGTAAATAGTGTCATTTTCACTTATCGTATCGGTTTCAGAGCCACCTACTAAGTAATCATCACCTGCTCCGCCGTCAATATAATCACTGCCTGCCATTCCCCAAATGGAATCATCACCGGCTCCACCATAAGCGATATCATTACCATCTTGTCCGACAATACTGTCAACTCCGGCTCCGCCAATTAAAATATCATCTTCAGCATAACCAAATAATCGGTCATCTCCGTCATCACCCGTCAAATGATTTTTGATACCAACACGACCAACCAGCTGATAACCTTGTTCTCCATCCGGAGCTTCTACAACATTATACATACCGTATTCTTCCGTAACAGGATTTTGACGCCATTCAAGATTATAATAAACATTCGGTTCAGGAAGATTAGCCAAATCAGATACTGAAGATACAAAGCCAAATTGAGTAATTGTACCGTCACGTTTTACATAATCTCCTGATTCGTTATCCAAAACGAAATAATTCTCAATCTCTGCTACAAAACTATCAGCACCTGCATAAGAAATATAAAGGCTTGTCGGATTTTGACCTTGCTCTGTTCCTCTTGAGAAAATTATATTGCTAAAATCTGATTTTAACATAAATATAATTTTATCATCAGAAGTTGCATCTTTTATGACATTCGGACCGTATGCATTTATCAAATAATATTTATCTGAGCCTGCGCCACCGTATATAGTATTATTGTCAAATAGACCCGCAAATTTATCATCACCTGCTCCGCCATAGATAACATCATCACCATCATCCGCCAAAACCAAATCATCCCCGGCTCCGGAGTAAATTACATCAGAACTGCTTGAACCATTTATGGAATCATTACCTGCACCTGCTTCAAACCATCTCGGCATCATAGGCTGCCAACCTGTACCGAGTTCATCAGCGTTTTCGGTACCCTCTACATAATTATACATACCATATACTTCGGTTTTGGGATTTTTTCTCCATTCAAGAGTATAATAAGTAGGTTCATTGTTACTACCATTAGTACGCACACCGAATTGAGTAACGGCACCATCAGCCATTACATAGGCTTGTTCTTCATTATCATAAGTAAAGTAGTTTTGAACCTCTATAGTATCATAATCATATTGTTGAGTACTTGAGTTCCAATATTTTGTTTTTACAAACAGGCTTGTTGAATCACCTTCCCCGCGTGTAAATGTAACATTATAGAAGTTGCTTTCACTAGCCAATAAAATTTTATCAACCGAAGCTGCATCAGTGATAACATCATTTTCGCTGCCTTTATGGAATACAAAAGTATCGTTACCTAAACCGCCTGAAATTGTATCATTACCCCCATAACCTACAAGAGTATCATCACCTGCTCCGCCATAGAGTTCCGAATCACCTGAACCGTCCCAAATGCTGTCAGCTCCACCGTTACCTTTTAAGACGTTATCTTCTTCACTCCATGCTCCGTCAATTACATCTCCCTCGGCACTGCCTTCAACCCAGTTTCTAATACCTTCAATAGTAAAGTATCCGTCACCGATATGATTTTCTTCAGTAATAACGTTATACATATTGTATTCGCCTGTTATGTCAGATTTACGCCATTCAAGAGTACATTCCATAGGAAGCTCCATGCCTTCAAGAACAAATGTTCTTACGGCATTTTCTGCCATAACATATCCACCCTCTTCTACATCATACACAAAGTAACCTTTTATCTCACTTGTATAGTAATCAATGTTGTTATCCCAATCTTCATAACCTACGGTTACAAACAGACTTGATTCAAGCTGATTTAATTCGGCATCACCTTGGGCAAAGGTTACGTTGGTGAAATCTTCACACCAGCTTAAGAAAATTTTGTCACCAATCACAGCATCTTCAATAACGTTATTACCTGTAGCAAGTACAAATGTATCATTACCTGCTCCGCCGGTTAAGGTATTATTGCCTGCATTACCAGAGAGCATATCATCGCCTGCACTTCCTGAAATATTATCATTACCTGCTCCGCCTGAAATAAAGTCATTTTTAGCACTGCCAGTAATTACATTATTGCCATCATTACCTATTATATAGTTGGCAATACCAGGAACAGCAGGAATTTCATAATTCTGTCCGTCAGTAGGTGTTTGAACTACCACATACATTTCATATCCTTCAGGTGCTATAGGATTGGCTCGCCATTCAATGTCATACGTTTGACCGCCAACCACAAAGTTTTTTATCATGTTTTCAGCCATAACATATTCATCAACTTCATCATAATGCCAATGTTCAAAGTAGTTTTGAATTTCAATTACATCTTCACCCGTACCGCCATCATAAGTAATAAACAAACTGGTTGATTCACCATTACCTCTTGCAAAAGTAATACCCGTAAAATCAACGATATTTTCATCATCAAAGACGATAGTATCGGCTGCGGTAGCATCAGTTATAACATCCTGACCATCACCAAGTGAGAAAATGAATTTGTTTCCGCCAGTTCCGCCTATCAGCGTATCATTTCCGGTTGTTCCTACAAGTGTATCATCACCTGAGCCGCCATCCAAATAATCATAAGAATCTGAACCGACAATAATATCATTTGCAGCTTTTCCGATAATTCTATTATGTATGCCGTTTATCTGTGTTATTAAAGTATCATCCTCATTCGTTCCTTCTATTACGTTATACATTATTCCGTCTATCCAGTGAAGGTTTGCATAGATAGGATTTTCTCCGCCTGCAAGAATAAATGTATTAATTGCGTTTTCTGCCGGAACATATCTTTCGTTAATTTCGTCATACTCAAAATAGTTTTCAATTTCAATTGTATCAAATTGTTCATTTGTATAAGCATAAAGAATTACAAGACTGGTTTCATGACATTCAAATGTTACACCTGTAAAATCTGTTTTGTGAGTGAATTTAATTGCATCGTCGCAGCATGCATCGGTTATAACATCCTCTCCGTCACCTGCTTTGAATGCAAAAATGTCTTTTCCTCCCAATCCTGATAAAACATCATTTCCTTCTTTACTGTCAAATAAATCCTTGTATGCCGTACCTGTAAGTGTATCATCACCTGCCGTACCTTCAACTAAATTAAGGAATTCTTCTCTAATACTGTACTGATTATAACCACCTTCTGCATTTTTGATATACATAGTATCAATGTTATTTTCGGTATTTCCTTCAAAAGCATAGTTATCAACAATAATTGTTCCTCCACTGTAAGAGATTTGCAGCTTGTTTTGATTATTCTTTGTTATTTCAAAATTCGTAACTGAATCAATTACAATACAATCCGATATAGTTGCATCCAAAATTCTGTCAGTACCATCACTTGAATTAAATACAAATGTATCGCCTCCGTTACCACCGGTTAAAAGGTCATTTCCTGCTAAACCGCTTATTACATCATCACCGTTATTTCCATAAATAGCATCATTACTATCGCTGCCTGTAATATTATCCGCCTGACTTGAACCGACCAAAAGATTTGAAATACCATTAACACTTGTCAATACGGTATTTTCACTATTACCAAATATTTTATTATACATTGTGTAATTTTCGCCATCAACAGTATCCCACATGAGAATACAAGTAACAGGAGTTTCACCTCCACCAAGAATAAATGTTCTTACCGTATTTTCATTCATTATATAAGTTTCATTTTCTAATCTAAAATAGTTTTGAATTTCAATGATATCACTGCCTACACCATTATCATAAGTAATAAACAGACTGGTTGAATCTCCGTCTCCTCTTACAAATGTAAATCCGGTGAAGTCAGTTTTATCAGAAAATACAATTGTATCATCAATATTTGCATCAGTAATAACATCCGTTCCATCACCTGAAGTAAAGATAAATGTATCATTGCCAGCACCTGCTGACAAAGTATCATCACCTGTACCACCTATAATAGTATCATTATCTTCATCACCTGTAATACTATCTGCTCCCTCTCCTCCATAAAGTTTATCGTTGCCATTTCCGCCTGTAAGTACATTCGTACCGGCTACTCCTTCAATAGTATCATCACCGAGGCCACCATTAAGTGTATCATTGCCTGTTCCGCCTATTAACCAATCAAGACCGTTCTCACCCAAAATACTGTCATTACCGGTTCCGCCTAATAAGTAATCATTGCCATCTCCGCCATAAATAGTATCATTTCCACCATTAGCTTCAACAACATCATGACCAGCTTGAGCACTAATAACTTCATCTGCATCTGTTCCTTCTAAACTATCATCTCCAACAGTTCCCAAAATGGCACCACTTGCAAAATCTTCAATATTATAAGTTGTATTTTGTATTTTTAGATATTTTACACTATGTTCACCTAATTGATAATTCTCGATTGTAATTCTATCTTGATTTCCATAATTTATATAAAGGTTATTGTCAAGTCCAGTACCTTTTTCAATAGTAATAATATCATTAAATGTTGAATCTTGTAAAACTATTGTATCTATGCCCTCTCCATTTTTAATAATATCATCACCATCTCCTTTATCAAAATAGAAGTAATTGTTACCAGTACCCCCATTAATAGTATCATTTCCTATACCTGCTATTATGTGATCCTCACTTGCACCACCTAAGATGCTGTCGTTGCCTGCTTCGCCGAAGATACCGTCAACACCGTCACCGCCATTGATAACATCATCACCTTCGCCGCCGTAAATCATGTCTGTACCGGCTCCGCCAGAGATAGTATCGTTACCTAAGCCGCCTGCGATATAGTCATCATCATCACCGCCTGAAATGTTATCATTTCCTTCAGCTCCGACCAATGAATCGTTACCAGCTCCTCCCGTGATTGTATTGCTTCCTGCTGAGCCGTAAATAGTATCTTTTCCGGCTCCGCCTATTAGAGTATCATCTCCTTCGCCGCCTTCTATCCAATCATCACCGTCGCCGCCTGACAAGCTGTCATCTCCTGCTTCGCCAAAGATGGCATCATTATCAG